>ENA-OQJQ01000013-OQJQ01000013.1-human-gut-metagenome-genome-assembly--contig:-NODE-13-length-280382-cov-32.707033_pt1 | contig 280382 bp, 218 predicted proteins | sample MGYA00242609_ERZ504776 | MGnify/ENA primary metagenome ERZ504776 (study PRJEB26092, sample SAMD00036354) | human gut metagenome | host: Homo sapiens | study: EMG produced TPA metagenomics assembly... | reverse complement strand
CAACAAACCGCCAATTTCAGACATTCCGTGACCTAAAATCCGAAAGGTCGGACAGGTCACGAATTGGTCACGAAAGTCTGTCTTTTTGTGACCTTTTCGTGTCTTCGGTCACGGACTTTATACAAAGAAAAAACTCCTACAATACCTTGATATTGTAGGAGTTGTCTTTTCTTTGTCTGGTTTTGTCCAGCTTCTTGGTGATCCGCCTGGGGTTCGAACCCAGGACCCCATCCTTAAAAGGGATGTGCTCTACCTGCTGAGCTAGCGAATCATCCTGTGCGTTACTTCTGTAATGCGGGTGCAAAGATATGTGATTAATTTTTATCATGCAAATATTGAGTGCATTTTTATTTGTTTTTCATTTAGAAAAATATATATCAAAACAGATTATAATTGAAAATCAATATTTTTTCAAAAAAGCGGCTTTTCACAGAAAAGGGGTGTTTTCATCAATTACGCAACCGAGGTTATTTCATATAAACCAAAATATCGGCCAGATAAGGATAGTGAACACATTTGCAGTGTTTGCGGTGAACCGATACCACAACAGGCAATCATACATCCCTACGATTGACCTTAACGATCAAATACAAAGGGAGGCAGAAAGGATAAAAATACACGCTATTTTCATCCGATATATATGAACTATGAAGATATTTCCGTAAGTTTGTCCACGAAGAAAAATGATCATATAAATACACATAATTTGAAACATGGCAGACGACAAGAAAATTATTTTCTCGATGGTAGGCGTGAGTAAAATCTTTCCGCCTCAAAAACAAGTATTGAAAAATATTTACCTGTCCTTTTTCTATGGAGCGAAGATCGGAATCATCGGTTTGAACGGTTCCGGTAAATCTACATTGCTGAAAATTATTGCCGGTGTCGAAAAAGAATACCAGGGAGAAGTGGTTTTCTCACCCGGATATTCCGTTGGATATCTGGAGCAGGACCCGAAACTGGAACCGGGCAAGACGGTAAAAGAAATCGTACAGGAAGGTGTACAGGATATCGTAGACACCCTCAAAGAATATGAAGAAGTAAACGAAAAGTTCGGCGATCCTGAAGTGCTCGAAGATCCGGACAAGATGGACGCCCTCATCAACCGACAGGCCGAATTGCAAGACAAGATAGATGCAACCGACGCATGGAACCTCGACAGCCGTCTGGAAAGGGCGATGGACGCCTTGCGCTGCCCGCCTGAAGATCAGGTAGTCGATACGCTGTCGGGAGGCGAACGCCGCCGTGTAGCTCTCTGCCGTTTGTTGCTGCAACAGCCGGACGTCCTGTTACTGGACGAACCGACCAACCACTTGGATGCCGAATCGATCGATTGGCTGGAGCAACATTTACAGCAATATGCGGGTACGGTTATCTGTATTACGCACGACCGTTACTTCCTCGACCATGTAGCCGGATGGATTCTGGAACTGGACCGCGGAGAAGGTATCCCCTGGAAAGGAAACTACTCTTCTTGGCTGGATCAAAAGACCAAACGTATGGCACAGGAAGAAAAGCAGGCAAGCAAACGTCGTAAGACACTGGAACGCGAACTGGAATGGATCAATATGGCTCCGAAAGCCCGCCAGGCAAAAGGCAAGGCCCGTCTGAATTCGTACGAAGCTCTTTTGAACGAAGACCAGAAAGAACGGGAAGCCAAACTGGAAATCTTTATCCCGAATGGTCCACGCTTGGGTAACAAGGTGATCGAGGCTCAGCATGTAGCAAAGGCGTTCGGCGACAAACTGCTGTTTGACGACCTGAACTTCATGTTACCGCCGAACGGAATCGTCGGTGTGATCGGTCCGAACGGTGCGGGTAAGACCACGCTGTTCAAAATGATCATGGGAATGGAAAGCATCGACAAAGGTTCTTTCGAAGTGGGTGAAACAGTAAAGGTCGGTTATGCAGACCAGACACATAAAGACATCGATCCGAAAAAGACCGTTTATCAGGTCGTTTCCGGTGGACAGGAGTTCATCCGCGTAGGTGGTAAGGAAGTCAACTCCCGCGCCTACCTCTCCAAATTCAATTTTGCGGGAGCCGACCAGGAAAAACTCTGCGGCGTGCTCTCCGGTGGTGAACGAAACCGCTTGCATCTGGCCCTCACACTGAAAGCCGAGGCGAATGTGCTGCTGCTTGACGAACCAACCAACGATATCGATGTGAACACACTTCGAGCACTCGAAGAAGGTTTGGAGAACTTCGCCGGTTGTGCGGTGGTTGTTTCTCACGACCGTTGGTTCCTCGACCGTATCTGTACACATATCCTTTCGTTCGAAGGAGATTCGAATGTCGTGTTCTACGAAGGTTCCTACTCTGAATATGAAGAGTACAAGCGCAAACAGTTGGGCGATGTGGAACCGAAACGTGTCCGTTATCGTAAACTTATTGTTGATTAATTATAATAAATAATTTTGTAAGACCATGAAAAAAAGAATGTTATCGATGGCAGTAATGGCTGCCGCCTTTTTGTGTTTCGGAAGTGATGCAAGTGCACAGAAAACAACTAAGTTGTTCAACGGGAAAGACCTTGCCGGCTGGAACTTCGTTGTCGACAAGAATTCTGTCCCTGCCGAACAGGTATATTCCGTAAAAGACGGCGTCATCAACATCGCAGGACAACCCTTCGGATATATGTACACGAAAGAAAAATACGGCAATTATAAATTGCATGTCGAGTGGCGCTGGCCAAACGGCGAAGAGAAAGCGAACAGTGGTATTTTCCTCCTGATCGCCGATCCGGCCAACCCATTCCCTAACGGAATCGAATGCCAGTTGTGTGCCGGCAAGGCCGGAGACTTCGTCCTGTTAAACGGATCGGACCTGGCCGAGTTCCAGAACAAACCGGGCACGCCGAGACCAGCATTCCCAGTGGTAGAACGCAAAGTGGCCAACAGCGAGAAACCTGCCGGTGAATGGAACGAAGCTAATATCTTCGTAAAAGACGGTGTCATCACGGTTTACATCAACGGCGTTTACCAGAACACCGGAACAAACAAGGTGAAGGAAGGTTACATCGGACTGCAAAGCGAAGGCAAAGAAGTACAATTCCGCAACGTGACGGTCACTCCATGGTAAACGGACGCGGATTTATTCCCTCCGCATGAAATTTCTGTTCCATAGGCATGAAACTTTTGTCCCATGCCTATGGAATTTTTATTTCATGCCTATGAAACTGTACCATCATTCCGTAAAACATATCGTTTCTTTGCTATCTTTGCAACATTCTCACAGATATTCCGGTTCTTTTTAAAATTATATCACTATGGATAATCGTTTCTTGGGCCTTATAGAGAGAAGCATGAAGGAACATTGGGACCTCCCCGCCTTCTCTGATTACAACGGACATACCTTTCACTTCAAAGACGTCGCACGGCGGATAGAGAAGTTCCACATCCTGCTGGAACACGCCGGTATCAAGAAAGGCGACAAAGTGGCCATCGTCGGGCGTAACTCTTCCAACTGGGCGATCTGCTTTTTCGGAATATTAGCATACGGAGCTGTTGCTGTGCCGATCCTGCATGAATTCAAACCCGACAATATCCATCACATCGTCAACCATTCGGGAGCGAAAGCCGTACTGGCAGGCTCCAGCAACTGGGAGAACATGAACGAAAAGATGATGCCGGATGTCAAGCTGTTCATGGTGCTGGACAACTTCTCCATCATCGACTGCAAGAATAAGGAGGTACGCACCGTACGCGACCGCATCAACGAATATTTCGGCAAGAAATACCCCCGTTCCTTCACCGCCAACGACGTGAAATATCATATCGAGGCCCCGGAGGAACTGGCTGTCCTGAACTATACATCTGGCACGACCAGCTTCTCGAAAGGGGTCATGATCCCCTACCGTAGCTTGTGGAGCAACACGCAGTTTGCCTACGACCGCCTGCCGTTCATCCATCCGGGGGACAACATCGTCTGTATGTTACCTATGGCACATATGTACGGGTTGGCGTTTGAAGTGTTGAACTCCGTCAACAAAGGCTGCCACGTTCATTTCCTGACACGCACACCAAGTCCGAAAATCATTGCGGAAGCATTTGCGACGGTTCGCCCGGCTTTGATCCTTGCCGTGCCACTCATCATCGAGAAGATCATCAAGAACAAGGTCTTCCCCGAACTGGAAAAGCCGTTGATCAAATTGCTGCTGAAAGTGCCGTACATCGACCAAAAGGTACGCGAAAAGATCGCCCAAAAGCTAGAAGCCTCTTTCGGTGGAAACTTCGGCGAAATCGTGATCGGCGGTGCAGCCATTAATAAAGAGGTAGAGACGTTCCTCAAATCCATCAACTTCCGTTATACGGTAGGTTACGGGATGACAGAATGCGGACCGCTGGTATCCTACGAACAGTGGGACACGTTTAAACAAGGTTCGGTAGGCCGTGTCGTCGACCGCATGGAAATCCGGATCGACTCGAACGATCCGGAAAACGAAGTAGGCGAAATCCTGGTTCGCGGTATGAACGTGATGTTAGGCTACTACAAGAATCCGGAGGCGACGAAAGCGGTAATGCTACCCGACGGTTGGTTACGGACAGGTGATTTGGGGACACTTGACAAAGATGGTTTCCTTTATATCCGCGGACGAAGCAAAAGCATGATCCTAAGCTCCAACGGACAGAACATCTACCCCGAAGAGATAGAAGACCGTCTGAACAATATGTTGTACGTGGCGGAGTCGTTGATCATTTCGCAGGGAGGAAAACTGGTTGCACTGATCTATCCAGACTGGGAACAGGTGGACAAGGCTGGCATCCAACACTCTGAAATCGAAGGGCTGATGCAACAGAACATCGACCAGCTGAATACCGAAATGCCCGCCTACAGCAAAGTGTCCTGCTTCAAGCTTTATCAGGAAGAATTCGAAAAGACACCGAAACGGAGCATTAAGCGGTATTTATATCAGCCCGCAGAGGAAAATTAAACAAATAAAATCGTACCTTTGTTTTCTGTTAATTTACAAACAGCTCATATGAACAAAGGGAAAATTACTGTTGCCGGCATCGGACCGGGAAGTCGCGAAGACATAACGCCCGCAGCGTTATCTGCCATCAGGCAGTCGGATGTGATCATCGGATACAATTATTACTTCCAGTTTATACAGGATATAATCCGTCCGGATGCCCAATGTATCGATACCGGGATGAAGCGTGAGAAAGCACGTGCCGAAGAGGCCTACAAATACGCTTCGGAAGGTAAAACAGTGACAGTGATCAGTTCTGGTGATGCCGGAATCTACGGGATGGCCCCGTTGATATATGAAATGCGAGCGATGAAAGAGGCGCCGCAAGTGGAGATCGAGGTAGTGCCCGGTATCAGTGCGTTCCAAAAAGCAGCTTCGCTTCTGGGAGCACCTATCGGGCATGATCTCTGTATCATCTCCCTCTCCGACCTGATGACTCCCTGGCTACGGATCGAAAAACGCATACGGGCCGCCGCTATCGGCGACTTCGTGACAGCCATCTACAATCCGAAAAGCGAAGGGCGCTACTGGCAGTTGCATCGTCTCAAGGAGCTGTTCCTCGAAGAACGTGCCCCCGAAACACCGGTCGGCTATGTCCGTCAGGCCGGACGCGAAGAGCAGGTCGTCAACCTGACCACGCTGGCAGAGTTCGACCCTGAACAGGTCGACATGTTCACTGTCATCCTGATCGGGAACTCGCAGTCATATGAGGCCGACGGTAAATTCATCACACCACGCGGCTATTATGGAGAGATCAAGATGAAAACAGATGTCGGGATCGGCCAGGACATCATGATCCGCAGCTTCCGCACCATCGAGAAAGAACTCAAGAACAAAGAAATACCGCTCGACAAGAAATGGGCTTTGCTCCATGCCATCCACACGACAGCCGATTTCGATATGGAAAATATCCTACGGATCGACGATCACGCGGTGGCTTCCCTTTACGGGAAATTCAGCCGGGGGGAGGTGCGCACCATCATCACAGACGTCACAATGGCTGCTTCCGGCATCCGCAAAGGAGCTTTGCAGCGTATGGGAATCGAGGTGAGATGTTATTTGCAGGACGAGCGCACCGTACAACTTGCAACAGAAAAAGGGATCACCCGCACACAGGCCGGCATCCGGCTTGCCGTACAGGAACATCCCGGCGCTCTATATGTATTCGGCAATGCGCCGACCGCATTAATGGAACTTTGTGACCTGACAAGGAAAGGGAAAGCCACTCCCGCCGGCATCATTGCCGCTCCTGTCGGTTTCGTACACGTACAGGAATCCAAACACATGGTAAAGCCGTTTGTCTCTATTCCTAAACTCATCATCGAAGGACGGAAAGGCGGTAGCAACCTCGCCGCGACTTTGGTAAATGCGATTTTATGCTACAATGATGCAGAACAATTAAAACCAGGTAGAGACGTATGAGAACTCAAGAAATTATAGAGGCTTACGGCAAAACACACATCTATATGGTCGGGATGGACGACAATCCACAGCCTAAGCATGTAGAAGTCATTATCAAAAGTGTCAAACACGACAATATCTTCTCCGGAGGGAAGCGGCATTACGAGATTGTGAAGCCATTCCTGCCCGCCGATGCGGTATGGATCGAAATCAAGGCTCCAATAAATGCCGTCCTTGCAGAATACAGCCGGTTGATCCAAGAAGGCAAAGTGATCGTCTCCTTCGTTTCGGGAGATCCGTTCTTTTTCGGTTTCGCTTCCACCATCCAGAAAAACCTTTTAGGGGTAGGCATGAAAGTGTTCCCCTACTTCAACTCATTGCAGATGTTCGCACACCACGAACAAATCCCGTATGAGAACATGCACGCCGTGTCCGTTACCGGACGACCGTGGCACGAACTCGACCGGGCATTACTGGAATGTCGGCCGTTGATCGGTGTGCTGACCGATCATGTCCATACGCCCAGGGCTATAGCCAAGAGGATGATGGAATATCATCTGGACAAGGATTACACCATGCGGGTAGCCGAACATTTAGGTAACCCGAAGAAGGAAAAAATCTATAATATCTACTCGATCGAGGAAATCAGCGAAATGAGTTTCAGCTGCCCGAACTGTGTCCTGCTGATGAAGGCCCCGAACAGCACGCAGCAACGACCGGTCTTAGGCATACCCGACACGAAGTTTGTCTTGCTGAACGACCGGGCTAAGATGATTACCAAAGCACCGATACGGGTGATAGACCTAAGCCTGCTGGAACTGCATAACAGCCGTACCTTCTGGGATATCGGCGCCTGTACCGGCTCTGTTTCGATCGAAGCACGCCGCCAGTACCCCCACCTGAATATCCAGGCTTTCGAAGTGCGGGAAGAATGCAAAGACATCATCCGGGCAAACGCACGTCTGCACAGTGCTCCCGGCATAGACCTGCATATCGGTAACTTCCTGAACCTGCCAATCGCAGAGGATGCAATTGTCGATGCTGTTTTTATCGGCGGTCACGGCGGTAAACTGAAAGAGATCATCTGCAAAGTCGCTTCTCATCTGGATAAGCTGAAAGGCAAGATCGTCTTCAATTCCGTTTCGGAAGAAAGCAACAAGCTGTTCCGGGAGGCGGTCGAAGAAAACGACCTGAAACTGCATTCGGAAATGAACATTACGGTCGACTCCAATAATCCTATTACAATTCTTTGCGCAACAGGTAAATATCATGTCTAAAAACATATTGAACATTCTTGTGGTTTCGGCAAGCAGTCTGCCGTTAGCACGCAAAATCCGGGACAAATATCAGGGTAAAACCATTATCTATTGTAGAGAAGCAGATAACGATGTCGAACCATTCACCTCTTTCGAGGAGCTGGCCGGCGATCTTTTCAATAAATCGGAAGCGATGGTCTTTATCGGGGCGATGGGCATTTGCGTACGGAGCATCGCTCCGTACGTCAAAAGTAAGTACACGGACCCGGCAGTCGTCTGCCTTGACAGTACCGGCAAATATGTCGTGTCGGTACTATCCGGCCATATCGGCGGGGCGAATGAGCTGACACACGAGTTGGCCCGCCTATTGGATGCCGAGGCGGTTGTCACGACACAGAGCGACAATCTGGGACTTTGGCCACTGGACACTTTGGCACAGCAATACGGCTGGGAACAGGACGTCTACAATCTGCAAGACGACATACATAGTTTTTTCGATACGAATTTCGAGAAAACAGACGAAGAGGTCTTTGCTGCCTCCAGGAAGAAAGCGATGAACGAATGCGTCACACGTTTCGTCAACCGCAAGTCGACCGCTCTCCTGCTCGATATCCGCACGAAAGAAACGGACTATATGGAAGAGACCTGTCCCCCACACGTGGATATCTTCTACAAATATGAAGATATCGACTTGGAAAAATACGAACTGCTAATCACGGTCAGTCCGACTTTCTACCAAAAAGTTCCTATCCCCTGCTTGTCATTCTTCCCGAAAGTGCTTCACTTAGGTGTCGGATGTAAAAAAGGATTGACGGATATGAGGTCCGTCCTCACAGACTTGTTTATCTGCTCCATCTTCTACGGGTTCAACCTGAAGAGCATCGCTGATGTCTCCTCCATCAATCTGAAGAAAGACGAACCGATATTAAAGGAACTGGCGGACATCTACCTGCGTAGCCCGTTCAAGACCTATGCGGCAAAGGAGCTGGACAAAGTTCCCGTCCCCCATCCCTCTTCCAAAGTAAAGGAGGTCACCGGATCGGACAGTGTCTCGGAGGCAGCCGCCATCCTGAGCGCGGAAGGCGGCCCGTTATGGGTGGAAAAACAGAAGGGACAGACAAAGAACTTCACCTATGCGATCGCCATCAGCAAATCGGCAGTACGGGACGAAAAAGAAGACGAACAAAAAAGGAAACCGAAACAGGGTCACATCGAGATTGTCGGAGCCGGACCGGGCGACCCGGAACTGATCTCCATCCGGGGCCGGCGGATGCTGGAAAATGCGGACCTGATCCTCTATGCCGGAAGCCTCGTACCCAAAGAGCTCACCCTATGCGCTAAAAAAGAGGCTACAGTTCGCAGCTCCGCCGACATGAACCTGGAAGAACAATTCGCCCTTATGAAAGAGTTTTATGACAAAGGGAAATTCGTCGTACGCTTGCACACAGGCGACCCCTGCATCTACGGGGCGATACAGGAACAGATGGCCTTCTTCGACCGTTACGGCATGAGCTACCATATCACACCGGGGATCTCCTCGTTCCAGGCTGCAGCAGCAGCTCTCCGCTCCCAGTTCACCATTCCAGAAAAGGTGCAGACCATCATCCTTACGCGTGGCGAAGGACGTACCCCCATGCCGGAGAAAGAGCAGCTGCATAAACTGGCCGCCAGCCAAAGCACGATGTGCATCTTCCTGAGCGCCGGTATTGCCGGACAAGTTCAGAAAGAGCTTCTGGAACATTACCCGCCGACGACACCGGTAGCCGCCTGCTACAAGTTGACTTGGAAAGACGAACGCATCTACCGGGGCGAATTGAAAGATCTGGAACGGATCGTAAAAGAAAACAACCTGACGTTGACAACCTTGTTAGTCGTCGGCGATGCCATAGACAACAGGGAGGGACTTTCACGTCTTTATGCAGACGAGTTCAAACATCTTTTCCGCCATTAGCGAGACGTACATCATGATACTGATCTTAGGAGGAACAACCGAAGGACGAAAGGCCGTACAAGTCGTTGAAAGCGCAGGCAAACCTTACTACTACTCGACGGTTGGTAACGAACAGGCGATAGAAACCGTCCATGCCATCCGCCTCACCGGTGGTATGGACGAAGAAGAGATGGCACGATTCTGCCGCGAGAAAGAAATCTCGTTACTGGTCGATGCCGCCCACCCTTTCGCCATCCAGTTGCACCGGACACTTGCAAAGGTTTCCTCCCGCCTCCGGATTCCTGTCGTCCGGTTGGAAAGGCAATATCCCGCACATGACAAGCGGTTGATATGGTGCACGGATTATGCCGCCGCCATCGACCGCCTGCGTGCGGACGGGATCTGCAACCTGTTGGCCCTGACAGGCGTCAAAACCATTGCGAAACTGCGCCCTTACTGGGAGCAGACACCCTGCTGGTTCCGTATTCTGAACCGGAAAGAGTCGCTTTCGCTGGCCGAATCCAACGGATTCCCGAAAGAACGGATCATTTTTTTCCATGAAGGAGAAGACGAGAAGAAGCTGCTGGACCGGCTTCATCCGGATGCTATACTGACAAAGGAAAGCGGGGAAAGCGGATATTTCAAGGAAAAGGTCGAAGCAGCACAAGCCTGCGGCATTCCCGTCTATGTCATACAACGCCCTCCCCTGCCCGACAGTTTCACCTTCGTGCAAGGTCTGGAAAGACTTCGTAAAGCCATCGAACGCCTCGCTCCCGGTTTCTTCCCGCTCCGGAACGGTTTCACGACCGGCGCATGTGCTACGGCTGCCGCCAAAGCCGCCTTAGTCGCTCTCCTGAGCCAAACGGTACAAACCACAAGTTGCATCACGCTCCCTTCCGGAGAAAAGATCACACTCCCTGTCACCGCTACCGAATGGGTGGAAAACGCCGCCCTGTGCACAGTTATAAAGGACTCCGGCGACGATCCGGACGTGACAAACGGCTGTTCCGTCATCGCCCGTATCGAGTTGCAGGCAGGACAATCCCCCGTCCCCGTTATCCTGTTTCGCGGCGGTGAAGGGGTCGGTACGGTAACGCTTCCCGGTCTCGGCCTCGAAATAGGCGGACCAGCCATCAACGCCACTCCCCGCCGCCTGATTACCGAAGAACTGACAACAGTACTGGAAGAAAACGGCCTGTCGGGCAAGATAAAGGAGGTGGTCGTTACGATCTCCGTTCCGGGAGGGAAAGAGTTGGCTGCCCGGACATTCAACCCGAAGTTGGGAATTGTCGGCGGAATCTCGATCATCGGGACATCCGGAATCGTACGCCCTTTCTCGAACGATGCCTTTATTGCCTCGATCAGGAAAGAAGCCGAAGTTGCGAAAGCAATAGGATGCTCCCGCCTCGTCATCAACTCAGGGGCGAAAAGCGAGCGTTTCCTGAAAGGCTACCTGTCGGAACAGTTGTCGGAAGAACTTCCTCCACAGATGTTCGTGCACTACGGGAACTTTATCGGAGAGACACTGAAAATAGCTGCCGAACTGCAATTCGCCGAAGTCATCATGGGAATCATGATCGGCAAAGCCGTCAAACTGGCAGAAGGAGCACTGAACACGCACAGCAAGAAAGTCGTCATGAACAAAACCTTCCTGAAAGAACTGGCCGGAAAGGCAGGCTGCAAACCGGAATCCGTACAAACAATAGATTCCCTGACACTGGCCAGGGAACTATGGGAACTGTTCAGTGAGACCGAACAGCAAAGCTTCTTCCCCCTTCTGTTGCAGAAATGCCAAGAGCACTGTGCACCCCTGTTCCCCGATGGGAAACTGTCTGTCCTACTGATTTCGGAAAGCGGGGAAATAGCCTTTCAATCGTGATTATTCAAATGTAACATCCTTGTTCTGCACATAAGAGACATCGATCTTTCCTCCTGCATTGCCGTTGCTCTCCTGCAAAGGGAGTTTCCTGACGCGGCTCAGGAACAAAGTTCCTTTGGCGGCAGAGGTCGGATTCGTAAAGTTCAGCGTGATAAAGGTCGCACCTTCCTGCGTATTGTTGATATCATAAACACCACCATTGTAGGTCAGATGCGCCTGGACATATTCATCCTTTCCGACCGGCTTTCCTACCCAAGTGATAACGGTCGTGCCATTACCTTTAATAGACGTCAGAGATTCGGGAAGCGCGATCGGATCGACATCGTCGATAGAGGCCTTGTTTGTATAAACCTGGTCCTTCCAACGGGTAAAGGTGAACGTGACCGGGTCCAGCCCGGACTCGGACAGCATATACATATAGGTTCCCATCCCCAAAAAGTCAGGTGCTTTCCCGTTAAAGAGAATACCTTTGGCCGGCAGGCGCAGATTGGCTCCTTCACTGTTATACTTATTGAAATTCGCGCCTATATGGGTATGATTCTGCGTAACATTATATTCGACACCCAAATTCTGGTAGAAAGGGATCGACGGATCAATCCCGTCCGAATCATCGTTATCGCAAGCGGTAAACACACCTGCGAACAACAGGCAAGCATAAAGGAAATACTTTCTCATATCGTTTAGTTTTATCCGAGTTCCGGAAGGTATAAGAGATCAATTGCTTCTCCGAAGACTCTACTGTTCTTTGATAGAAATAACAAATGAGGCGGGAAAAGTTTTTCCTTTTAGGCTTTTTTGTCAGACGGAAAGCTGTTGCAAAAGGGATTCTATCGTATCAGCAGACAGCGTACATCCGTCGGGCTGGTGGATCAGGAATGCAGAACCGGCAGACAGCTCGCCCGTCTCGATCCATACAGGCGACTCCACATGCCTACCGGCACGTATGCCGTTCCGCTGGAGCGCCTTACGGACCATCGCATACTTCTGTCCGTGACCGGTCAGACGTATCTCTCTCGAATACTGGTTATCAATACGGAACAAGCCGGTCTCCGTGTCGAACACGATCCCCTTGCGGGCAAAGAAACCGCTCAAGTGGCCACTCAGGGCAAGGTCTTCGGGCGTACCGGTCGTAATCCCGTTCGTCCGGTCCATCAGCCAAATCTTGTCGGCGATCTGGAGCGCCAGTTCGAGGTCGTGTGTAGAGAGGAAAATCGTCTTATTTGTGCTTCGTGTCAGATGGTGGAGCAATTGCATGATCTCCACCTTGCTCGGAAAATCGAGGAAAGCGGTCGGCTCGTCCAGAAAGATAACAGGTGTTTCCTGAGCCAGCGCCTTGGCGATCATGACCTTCTGCCGTTCTCCGTCCGAAAGGGTATGCACCATGCGGGAGGCCAGGTTCTCGATCCGTACCAGAGCAATCGATTTTTCTACGACTTGCTTGTCTTCCTTGCCCAACCGCCCCCAGAAACCGGTGTAGGGACTGCGTCCCATCTCGACCAATTCCCGCACAGACATATTCCGGATATCACATTTCTCCGTCAAGACCACACCGATCGTCGTGCTCAGTTCTTTGTCCGAATAGCTATCCACATCACGTCCCAAGACGGCGATCTCACCTTCCAACTTCGGCTGGAAAGCCGACAACGTGCGTAAGAGCGTCGACTTCCCGACTCCGTTCGCCCCTAACAGGCAGGTTAATTCTCCGCTATAAATCCGGGCCTGTATATGGCTTGCCACCAACTTGGTATCGTTCTTTGTCCGGTAACCGATAGAGAGATCATGTATATGGATCGTATCTTGTTTCATCATTCGTTCAGTTCGTTCTTACGTTTGCGGAATAGTACGGAGGCCACTACAGGAGCACCGACCAAGGCAGTCACCGAGTTGACCGGCAAAGCCCCTTCGAAGCCGGGCATCCGGGCAATCAGGTTACAGGCGAGCGCCAATGCGGCACCGGCAAACAAGACGGCAGGCATCAGGACCCGGTGGTCGGAGGTTTGAAAAATGGCCCGGCACAGGTGCGGGACGGCCAGGCCAAGAAAGATGACCGGTCCGCAATAGGCCGTCACGATCGCCGTCAGCACTCCTGCCGAGGTGATCACCAAAAGACGTGCCCGCTTGATGTTCAATCCCAAGTTACGGGCATAGCCGTCGCCAAGCAGCATCAGGTTCAACGTCTTGATCAACAGGAACGACAAAGGGATCAGAATCGCCATGATCGCAACAAACAGCATCATCTGGTTGCCGGAAACACGTGAGAAGCTGCCTAACCCCCAGATCACATAGGCGCGAATATCCTCCTCCACGCTGAAGAACTTTAGCACGCCGATCACCGCATTCGCCACGTAGCCGATCATCACACCGATGATCAGTAGCGTCACGTTCCCTTTCACCTTCTGCGACACATATACGATCAACGCCATCACCGACAGCGAACCGATCACAGCCGCAATCGAAAGCGCAATTTCTCCCATAAACCCTAATTTGCTGAGCGCAACTCCTCCGAGGCTACCGCTCAACAACACCACGAAGGCCACGCCCATACTCGCACCGGAACTGATCCCCAACACGGAAGGCCCCGCCAGCGGATTCCGGAAAACAGTCTGCATCTGCAAGCCGCTTATCGCCAAGCCCGCTCCCGCCACCAAAGCAGTCAATGCCTGCGGAAGACGCGATTTCCAGACGATATTCTGCCAAGTCACCGGCTCGTCTCCAAGTCCGCAAATAATGTTCCAGACAGACTTCAACGGGATAGACACCGATCCTAACACCAAATTCAGGAACATCAGGACCAGGATAGACGCTACGATGAACAACATAAGAAAAGTAGTGGAATGTCTCATTCGTGCAGCTTATTTGAGTCGGGCATAATAAACAGGCGTATGATCGGGCAGCAAGTCCGGATGGAATATATGCAGCAGGTCGGCCAGTACGACTTCCGGCTCGGTCGGCATACTTTCGTAAAAAGGCGTATCTTTCATGTTGCAATAGATGATCCCTTTCTCCTTGAAGGCACGGAAATCGGCATAACGCGGGTCCTGCTCCTTCAATGCCTCATAGCTGAACGTACCCGGATAGCTGTTCACAATGCGCCAGTAATCGGCTTCGTCACCCTGGTTGTAGACAGTTTCGAAATCGAGCGTCACACCCCCCGAACGTTTGTCGTCTTTGAGGAAATAGTCGGCGCCGGCGTCCTTGAAAAGCTGGGCGAGAAAGCTCTCCCCTCCTACGGCATACCAGTTACCGCCCCGCATCTCGCCGCTCAACACGACCGGACGTTTCTTCACTTTTCCTTCCGCCGTCAGCTCCTTCAATTCATTGTAACGGGCCGCGATGGCGTCGAATGTCTCGTTTGCCTTTTGCTCCTGTCCCACCAACAGACCGACGAACTTCACCCATTCCGCCTGTCCCAACGGCGTCATCTCCTTATAGCCTAAATGCGGGATCAATGGGATACCGACATCCTTCAAGGTCTCATATCCGCCCCGTTTAAAAGGCGAAACAAGGATCAGGTCGGGGTTCATACTCATGATCACCTCGTTGTCGAAATTCCCTTCTATACCGATTTTGGCGGTCTTCCCGCTCTTGAGACGTTCGTTCATCTCCCTATTGAACAGATGCCGGGTACTGGTCACCCCTACGACCTTGTCCAGTTCGCCCATCTTGATAAAATTGGACAACTGCAAAGATGTCATACAGATAACACTTCTGATGGGTGTCTCGATCACAGTATACGATTCGGGGATGCCGGCCGGTCTCGTTCCTCTCCTGACAAGTGCATAATGGAAAGTCGTACTTTCCTCATTCTGCGGGTCCTGGATATCCAGCAAGACATACCCGTCCCGATAGGATAATTCGAAACCACGGGCATACTCCGGTACAATATGGACACCGGAAAACGCGCTTTCTTCCGTCGTTTCCACCTTGTCGGTCCGTTGATTGTTTTTGGTCGTACACGAGGATGCGACACACAACGACATAAGCAGGCAGCACCCTGCCAGGCATTTTTTCATATTCAATATTATTTTATTATAACCAGGCGAGCGTTGTCCACCCCACGAGGACGAGACTCTTCTAAACCGAAACGGCAGGTCTTCTGACTTACTTCCATCCCCGGACACCTTCCCGATCCCCCGATCAGTGGCATTGAGTATTGCCGGTATGTTACCGAAGTTTCACAGCAGCGTGGTCTGTCCGGGATTCCCACCCGGTTCCCTTTTCATCCCTGTCCTGTAAGGAGGACAGGGAAACCTGTTTCAAAAGGCAAATATAATAATATTACTTTTCTTTCAAGAGAAAAGTGGCAGACAAATCAGTTTTTCTTACGAGCCGCCAGATATTCGTCTTCTGGCATGACTTTCAGCACATGGCCGCTTTCGTCGAAAGCGACAACCAGATTCCGCTGATCAGTCGTCTCGAGAGAGACCTTATACTGGATAGGGCTGCCGCCACCATTCGACTTGTACACCTCTTTGATCAGGCAATTTTCATAAGCGTTGTAAATCGCTTCCTGTGTGGCAAGATCCACATCGACGATATCGACCGCATAGAAATTTTTCATACTCAACATATCGATATCCGTATTCCCGTCCTGTCCTGCCTGCGCATAACCATTTTGAGACATACAGACACACGAAACCACCATAACCATCATCAATACTAACTTCTTCATAACCTAAAATTTTAAACAATCTATTTACCTTTTTCTAATCGCCCCATTAAATACAAATTATATGCCAAAGAACATAAAACGGCATTCTCCTTCTGAAACATTCTTCACTGCTTTTAAAAGTTTCAAGAGTTCCATCAGGTTGAAACTTTTGTTTCATCCGGGGAAACTTTAGTTTCATGCGGCAGAAACTTTAGTTTCATACTTTGAGACAGAATGAAACTAAAAAAGATTGTGGAACAGGATATGTAGAAATTATCCCCACAATTGTGGAATGCCGATTTGGAAAGTTCCTCAATTCTCCTCACTTTTGCACATCAAATAAATCAAACGCATATGTCGTACCCCATCTGCTTCGTATCGCTCGGTCCGGGAGACCCCGAACTGATCACCCTGAAAGGCTTGAAAAAGCTCCGACAGGCCGAGATCATCTATTGTCCCGCCACCATGAACAAAAACGGGCAACTCCTCTCCCGTGCGGCCCGTATTATTGAAGAATTGGGAATCGGCGAATCCGCGATCCGGCTCTTCACGCTTCCGATGAGTAAAGACCGCACCGAAGCCTGGAAAGTCTACGATGCCTTGTATGAAGAGGCAGCATCCGCTTGGGACGAAGGGAAAAAGGTGGTCATTGTGGCGGAAGGCGATGCCGGGTTCTACTCTTCCATACAATATATATACGACAAATTCAGGGAGAACCGCATCGAAGTAGAACGAACCGCCGGAATCCCAGCTTTCATTGCGGCAGGAGCCTTAGCCGGCTTGCATATCGTCAAACAGGAAGAACAGATCATCGTCATACCCGGAACGCTGACAGCGGAAGAATTGTCGGAAAAAATCAAGGCCGGCTATGTGATCGTCATCATGAAGCTGTCCCAATGCGTGGAGGCTGTCCATACCTGCATCCGGTTGCATCCGGAAGCGAACTTCCACTATTTTGAGAATGTCGGAACCGGGAAAGAGTTCTATACTTCCGACCGGAAACAAATTCAGGGAAAAATATTCCCATACTTTTCCCTGATGATCATCCAATAGTATATCTATCTAAACTATGCTATTATCGCATTCAGGCTGTCTATATGGAAACGAAGCGTCTCGATATAAGGCAGGACCGAATTATGATATATGACCGCTTTCATATGCGAATCTTCCATTTTGTTGGCCTTGCGGTTGGCTTCACGCGTCTTACGGGCGTTATACAAGATAGCGGAAATATGATTCGAGATCTCATCCAGCACCTTATTCCCGGCATGGCAAATAGCCTCCGCCTCGTCCGGAGCGTATATCGAACTGGCCTGGGATACAGCCTCCAACATGGACTGCTGGTATGCACCTGCCATCGGGATCAGTTTATGAATTGCATGATGGCATAGCGAATGGGCCTCCTTCTGCTGCTGCTTGAGCGCAAGTTCCCATTTTGTTTCCTGGCTGTCCGAGCAAACCTGCTTGGATATCGAACGGGCCCCGAAACACTCTGATACCATTTTTAACCAAGTTTCTGTTTCAAATACTTTGGATGCAATTACTGCTAAACTAAATCTTGCTGTTGACATAATTCATATCTCCTCTAAATTGGTTTAAAGATTCTAACACTTTCTTTTTATCACATTAAAACTGATTTTTGATTTCATTTTATCATCATCACGATGCAAAAGTAAACAAATTATCAAACACACCCTACTACTTCCATACAAGAAGGTCTATTTTATAATTCTTTAAGAGAATAGATAGCTAAATGTATATATTTTGTCAACTCTGGTTTACAAAATATCAACAAAACAACAAATATATATTACATATTGCATATTCAAAAGTCAAAAAGACCAACATTTATCAATTTAACACTTTTATCGGGAGAGAATTACCACCTGTAAACCACCCGAGCTTTCATTTTGTTATTATATAAAAATATATTTACTTTTGTTTTCCACTTAAACTTACATAAGACATGAAATCGGACATAGAAATTGCAAGAGAGGTCTCTCTGCGCAAGATAAAAGAAATCGCGACCGGATTAGGCATCCCGCGCGAAGAAGTTCAGAATTACGGCAGATACATCGCCAAAATACCTCTCCATCTGATCGATGAAGAGAAGATCAAACAACACAACCTTATCCTGGTTACAGCCATCACTCCTACGAAAGCGGGTATCGGCAAGACGACCGTTTCGATCGGGCTGGCTTTGGGATTGAACAAGATCGGTAAAAAGGCGGTCGTCGCTTTGCGCGAACCATCACTGGGCCCGTGCTTCGGCATGAAAGGCGGAGCTGCCGGAGGCGGATACTCGCAGGTGTTGCCGATGGAAAACATCAACCTGCATTTTACGGGGGATTTCCATGCGGTTACTTCCGCCCACAACATGATCACGGCATTGCTGGACAACTACATCTACCAGACGCGTAATACCTGCGAGGGGCTGAAAGAAATCAAATGGAAACGTGTGCTGGATGTGAACGATCGCAGTTTGCGTAACATCGTTTCCGGCCTGGGAGGATCAGCCAACGGCGTACCGACAGAGACTGGTTTCGACATCACGCCCGCTTCGGAAATCATGGCGATTCTCTGTCTGGCAACGGACATCGAGGACCTGAAACGTCGCGTCGGCAATATCTTGTTAGGATATACGAACGATGACAAGCCTTTCACCGTAAACGACCTTGGAGTGGCCGGAGCGATCACGGTATTGCTGAAAGACGCCCTCCTGCCTAACTTGGTACAGACAACCGAGAACACGGCCGCATTCGTACACGGAGGTCCGTTCGCCAACATCGCACACGGTTGCAACTCCGTCCTGGCGACCAAGATGGCGCTGACGTATGGTGATTATGTCATTACGGAGGCCGGCTTCGGTGCCGACTTAGGAGCTGAAAAGTTTTTCGACATCAAATGCCGCAAAGCCGGATTGACACCGAAACTGACGGTTATCGTGGCAACGGCCCAGAGCTTGAAGCTGCATGGAGGCGTACTGGAAGACAAGATCAAAGAACAGAATATAGAAGGGCTGAAAAACGGTTTCGAGAACCTGGACAAGCATGTCGAGAATATGAAACGTTTCGGCCAGGAAGTGATCGTGACCTTCAACAGATATGCATCCGATACGGACGAGGAAATCGCGCTGGTTGCAGAACATTGTCGCGAGATCGGTGTAGGTTTCTGTATGAACAACGTATTTGCTGCCGGTGGCGAAGGGGGTGCCGAGCTGGCGAAATTGGTGGTCGACACGATCGAAAAGAAACCTTCCGCCCCGCTCAAATACATCTACGAGGACAGCGAACCGATCCGCAGCAAGATCAAAAAGGTATCCGAACAGATCTACGGAGCCGCTTCCGTTGTCTACACGACCTTGGCGGACAAGAAAATCAAACAGATCGAAAGCCTCGGCATCTCCCACTACCCGATCTGCATCGCCAAGACACAGTATTCGTTCTCTTCCGACCCGAAAGCATACGGGGTGGCCAAGAATTTTGAGTTGAAAGTGCGTGACATCATCATCAATAACGGTGCGGAGATGATCGTCGTTATCATGGGCGAGATCATGCGTATGCCGGGACTACCGAAAGACCCGCAGGCAAAACGCATCGACATCGTGAACGGCGTGATCGAAGGGTTAAGCTAAAAAAGAGAAGGGGGTGTCAATTTGATATCACTGGACGCAGATGACGCAGAACACACAGACAGACGCAGATTTATTTTACTGATAATTAATAATATCTGCGTTAATTTGCGCTCGTATGCGTTGTCTGCGTCCCATGAATACCAATATTCGGCACACCCTCTTTGATTTCAAAATATAGGGATTTCACAACCAGTCCTTATCCGGTTAATCCTTTCCTTTGTTTTTATCGAAGAACTTCTTAAAGAACATGATCTGGTAGTCGATCGAGTTTTTCCAATACTCCCCGTTATGCGATCCGGGACGGACCAGGAAATCATGGTCGATCTTATATTTCAACAGCTTCTTATGGAAGTCGTTATTCACTTCGAAAAAGAAATCACTGTAACCGCAATCGAAGATGATAGCCAGCTCACCATTCTTAATGCGGTCGATCTGCGTGATTGCCGTATGACGGTTCCAGACCTCCTGGTTGTCGCTCTCGCTTCCGAGCTGCTTACTCATCTCCCAGTTGTTAGGGAAGGGCCGGATATCGACTCCGCCACTCGTACTACCGGCTGCGCCAAACACATCCTTATGACGGAAAGACAGCCACATGGCTCCGTGTCCGCCCATGCTCAACCCTGTGATGGCACGACCGGAACGGTCTTTCACTGTCGGATATTCGGAATCGATATACTTGATTAATTCAGAGGATACGAATGTCTCATAACGGTAAGACGGATCTTTCGGACTATCCCAATACCAGCTGTTCTTGCCGTCGGGACAAACAAAGATCAGACCGTCGCGGTCTGCAATATCTTTCAACTCCGGCTTCATGGAAATCCAGGTTTTCGCATTTCCTCCATACCCGTGCAACAGGTAGACAACCGGTTTCGGCGCACGATTATTATCCGGAGAAACGACAACGACCTGGACATTCTTCTTCATTGCCTCGCTATAAACATCCAACGTATCGACAACCGCTCCTTTCACCGAAATGGCGACCAAGACAAAAACCGCCACGAACATCATCAATCTTGTTTTCATATCTCTTTCATTTTTTATTAAATGACAGCAAATGTATACAAAAAAATAATATGGATCAATCTATTCGATACCCATCGGTCAAGGTATGCATGAAAGCGACAATGGCCGCTTCTTCTTCCGGGGTGAGTCCGAGATTCCCCAGTTCGTCGCGGTTGACGGTCTCCGCATATTCGGGAGCCGGGTACTCTTCCACATCACGCACATTATAGAAATGGACAATCTCCTCAAGTGTCTTGAAATAGCCGTTATGCCCGTAAGGAGCTGTCAGGGCGATATTGCGTAACGTGGGTACCCGGAACTTGCCGAATTCGGTACTATCATGCAGAAAAGCCCCTAACCCCAGGTCCATCGTGTCCCGCCCGACCGTGTTATGGGGAGCGGGAATCCGGAAGAACGGATTGTCCGGGTTGGAAGGGATTCCGAGGTTGTCATATGTATGGTCGGTAAACAGGACACGTCCGGCTCGCTCATCATTTTCCAGGATATGGCATTCCGCACAGAGACCTTTCTCCTTAAATAAGTCCAGCCCTTCCATCTCCTGTCCGGTAAGCTGGCATTTGCCTTCCAGGTAGGCATCGTATTTGGACGTGAAGGGGTTCACCTCGGCAGAACGTTCATAAGTGGCTATTGCATCCAATATATGGGCATAAAGAGAATCGTCGGACGCTGTCTCTCCATAAATACGCACAAAATCGGGATAGTAGGCTGCACGCCGGACTTTCTCCGTAACAGCCCGGCTGTCCTTGTTTCCCATTTCCAGCGGATTGACGAACGGTTGGCCGGCCTGTTCTTCCAACGAGTTCACCCGGCCGTCCCAGAACAAGCCGCCCACATAGGTTTCTTCTTTTTCGTCATAATACAAGGCCGGGACATACGCCACATACGAACAGCTCATGGAGTTCCGGTTGCTGAACAAGCCTTTCACGGCCCCTTCCGAAGTGATCCGTCCGTATGTATCGGCAAACCCTTTCGTCGGTTCATGGCAGGTTCCGCACGACTGTCCGGTCGGTTCCGATAACGACTCGTCAAAAAAGAGCTGTTTCCCTACCAGTTCCTTGTCATTTAACTCCGAACGGGAACCCGGTACACACGCGGAAAACAACACAGATGTCCCTGCCAATCCGGCAACCATCACTTTTAGATATACACGACTATTCATAACCCTATTACAATTTATGGGCCAATATACGAATAAATCTTGCATTATACTGTAGGACTTCAGGGAAAATCGTTATATTTTTGCAGCAAAAAAACATGCGTGAAGGATTGTTTATCATAAGCCGTGGAATCGGTCAGGTAATGTTTCAGAACAACGCTCTTTCGGGAGCCCTTATGTTAGTGGGTATTTTATGCGGTTCATGGCAAATGGCCCTATTGGCCGTCGCCGGGAATTTAGTCGGTAATTTGACGGCCTGTCTTTGCAAGTATAGCCGGGAGGATATCCGGAACGGACTCTATGGATTTAACGGGACGCTGGTCGGGATCGCCATCGGTGTCTTTATGCCGATCAACCTCCTGTCGATAGCGTTATTAATAGCCGGTTCCGCCTTGTCCACCTGGATTGCCCGTCTGTTCGGTTATTGGGGGAAACTGCCGGGATATACCGCCCCGTTCATTTTATCGGTCTGGATATTGCTGGCCGGATGTACATACGGGTATCCCTCGCTTTTGTCGGCCTCCGCTCCTGCCGTTGCCGAACAATCACCCGATCTGGTACGGGCCTTCTGTCTGAATATCGGACAGGTGATGTTCCAAGGAAATACGATCCTGTCCGGTCTGTTCTTCCTGGCTGCCATCCTTGTCAATTCACGTTGGCATGCATTATATACGGTCTGGGGAGCCCTCCTTCCCATCCTTGTCGCTTGGGTGGCCGGAACAGACTATACGGCGCTGAATGCCGGACTGATCGGTTACAACGGCGTCTTATGTGCGATCGCTTTAGGCGGCGACACATGGAAAAACGGCTTGTGGGCGACAGCTTCCATCTTGCTTTCCATCGCTTTGCAGCTATTGGGGATGCACTTTGGATTCGTGACTCTGACCGCTCCTTTCGTCGTTGCCGTATGGATCATATTAAAAGGAGGTATGTCAAAACTATCCTGTTCCCGCGCTTGACGCGGGATCGCATTAAAACCGGCCCTATAAAAATCTGATTGATAAGGTCTGTCCTTTTGCGGCCCCGCATCAAGTGCGGGGACAAGGGGATTTTGACACACCGCTTTCCATCGATTACCAAAACTTGTTATTCTCTTGGCTATACTCGAATCCTACGTTCTTCAGTTTCTGGACAAGTGTCTCTTTTGGGATATGCATATCGTCGCACAATTCGTCAAGAGAGGAATAATTATCACGTAATTTCATATTGATAACGCTGAAAAGCATCATCGGATCTTCCGGAAGTGTCATAATTCATCATTTTTCTAAACCGGGTGCAAAGGTAATGACTTATTCCATAATCTCGCCTTCCCGGTTCATAAAAACATATATTTGTGTTCGGTCTTCTTTCTGTACCAATATTTTATACAGAGGATCGCACTCCGTCCCTTTCACGTATGCCCCTTCGAAGGTACAGCCTTCATAGGCTTCGGATGTCCCCATCGTTTTCAATACATCATAAGGCAAATGCTGCAATTCGACTCTTCGCAAAGCATCAGATTCAACCAATTTTACAATCGGTTGAGCTGATACTTGTGCATTTACATCACATTGTGAAACACAGACTCCAAAATAAGTCGCCACTAAAGCTGATAATCCTAAAACAATCTTTTTCATTATATGCTAATCTATTTATATTTCCTGTATGCAAAGTTATACCAGATCATTTCGATAGTCTGTATATAAATTACGGTTATGCTTACCAATATTACCGAAGAGTTGATGCAGATGGGATAAGAAGGAAAAAATATATTATTTTTGTGAGGAAACAAACTAAAGAAGGTTATGGGAGAAATTATTAAACTGGACAATATCTGTCAGTACAATGAAATGGTAGGCCAGGAAACCTTGCATCCGCTGGTAAGTGTTATCGATCTGTCGAAATCGTCCCGGATGATGAAGCACGTACGCATGAGTTACGGTTTCTATGCAGTCTTCCTGAAGGAAGTCAAATGCGGAGATTTGCGATACGGACGCAACTATTACGATTATCAGGAAGGCACGCTGGTTTTTCTGGCTCCCGGACAGGTGATCGGTATCGATGACAACGGCGAGTATTTCCAACCGAAAGGCCGCGCCCTGCTATTCCACCCCGACCTGATCCGCGGCACATCCCTCGGACACAATATGAAGGACTATTCTTTCTTCTCCTACGAGGTGAACGAGGCCCTTCATCTCTCCGAACAGGAACGGGGTGTCATCATCGATTGCCTGAACAACATCAGCGAAGAGCTTAACCGGGGAATAGACAAGCACAGCAAAATGCTGATTGTCTCCAACATCGAGCTTTTGCTCAATTACAGCATCCGTTTTTATGACCGCCAGTTCATCACCCGTGAAAATGTAAACAAAGACATCCTTTCCAAGTTCGAGAATGTCGTGAACGGTTATTTCCAGACCGACAAACCGCAAACGATCGGTTTGCCATCCGTACGCTACTGTGCCGACCAGCTGCATCTTTCCGCCAACTATTTAGGCGACCTGATAAAGAAGGAAACGGGTAAATCCGCACAAGAACACATCCAGCTCCGGCTGATCGACATCGCCAAAGAAAAGATATTAGGCACAAACAAAACCGTCAGCGAAATCGCTTACGAACTGGGATTCAAATATCCCCAACATTTCACCCGGGTATTTAAGAAAAATGTGGGACATACGCCTAACGAGTACAGAGGCATAAACTAAATGTGGGGTTATATGGGTTGAATTGGGAGGGGGATTATTGGGGCGGTATCGAGAGTGTGTCAAATATCGGTATTCATGGGACGCAGATAACGTAGAAGAGCGCAGATTAGCGCAGATATTATTAATTATCAGCAAAATAAATCTGCGTCCCTCTGCGTATTCTACGTCATCCGCGTCCAGTAATATCAATTTGACACACCCTCCTACAGCCTGAAATATCTTAACATTTGATGCTCAACTGGCGTAATACGTCACGAATCTTTTCGAATGTGGTGATACGGGTCGGAACCAAAGGCAAGCGCAATTTATTTTCGATAAAGCCCATTGCATTCAGCATACTCTTCGCTCCTGCCGGATTACCGTCGACAAACAGCAAACTGAACAGCTCCGTAAAGCTATGGTGGATCGTGCGGGCGCTATCGTAGTCGCCTGCCAATGCCAGACGCACCATACGGCTGAACTCACGCGGGAAAGCATTGCCGATTACAGAAATCACGCCGACAGCTCCCAACGTAATCAGCGGGAACGTAATGCCATCGTCTCCTGAAATCACATTGAAGTTCGCCGGTTTGTTCTTGATGATATCATCCATCTGGGTGATATTGCCGGAAGCCTCCTTGACTGCGATCACGTTCTTGAACTCACGGGCGATACGCAGCGTAGTCTCGGCCGTCATGTTCACTCCGGTACGTCCCGGAACGTTATACAGGACAATCGGTAACGCGGTCGCCTCCGCTATCGCTTTATAATGCTGGTAGATCCCTTCCTGAGATGGTTTATTATAATAAGGTACGACAGACAGGATCGCATCTATACCGTCAAAGTTATCGTTTTTCAACTTCTCGACAACCGAACGCGTACAGTTTCCGCCCACACCCAACACGATGGGAATGCGTCCGTTTACCTTCGTCACGACCAAATTGATTATATTCTTCTTTTCTTCTTCCGTGAGTGTAGGAGTTTCTGCAGTGGTACCTAACACAACCAGATAATCGGTTCCATTCTGCAACTGATAGTCTACAAGCCGAGCCAACGCCTCATAGTCTACACTTTCATCTTCTTTAAAGGGAGTGATCAACGCCACACCCATTCCTTTTAAATTTATGTCTGCCATGATTATAATTGACAATTGATAATTGACATTTGACAATTAATAATGGATAAAGGAACAATTGTGACTTTACTCGTCAATTGTCAATTGTCCACTGTCAATTGTCAACGGTACTGCAAAAATAAGGAATTTATATCATTTTGAGCGTATCTCCTGCAAATAAAATAATATATGTTCGAACAAATGCTTGATATCTTCGCGCTCTGTTACTGATATGGAAAGATCATACAAATCGATATCGGCATGTTTCACTCCCACCTTGAAGCCACAAGGATGCTGTAGCATAAGGTATTGCATCGGGTAGCAGTCGGGACGCGTAAGATCGATCAGGATATCCGCCTTGATCGTCCTGAACCGTTCCAGAACAGCATCGGAAGGAACCAGCCAAGTGCTCACATCCTTCTTGGCATGGACCGGGATGTACGAGGCATCCGTTTCAGGTGCCAGATCGCCGGTTACATAGACACAAGCCTGTACCTTCTTGTTCTTCTTACGCAGGACGTCCAAGCAAGGTTCCACAAGCTCGCTATCATTTGCCTGATAAAGGACCAGGATATGGCCTGCATCTTCCAGCGTACAAAACTCATGCTTGCGACTGGCAGCCCCAGAAGCTAAAGACTGCACTTTCTTTTTAATAAAATAATTCGTCAGTCTCATTCCGCTATCATATTTAAGAATTCGTCTTCGTTTATAATCTTCACACCTAACTTGGCCGCCTTTTCGAGCTTGGCCGGTCCCATATTATCTCCCGCCAGGATATAATCGGTCTTGCCGGACACTGAGCCACTGTTCTTCCCGCCATGCTGCTCGATCATGGCTTTGTACTCGTCGCGGGAATGTCTGGCGAATGTCCCGCTGATGACAATGCTCAGGCCTTTCAGTTTCTCGGAACGGTTTGCCAGCACTTCTTCGGCCACGGACATCCGCAGCCCGTATTCCTTCAAACGGTTCACCAAATTCCTGTTACGTTCGTCGGCAAAATAAGCGATGATGCTCCGGGCAATCCGTTCCCCGATCTCATCCACAGCTATCAAGTCCTCAAAAGAAGCCTGTTCCAACTGATCCATCGAATGGAAAGCGGCAACCAGGCGTTTAGCCACCGTCTCACCCACAAAACGAATCCCCAATCCATAAAGGACCCGCTCGAAGGGAACCTGTTTGGATTCTTCGAGGCTCGCCATCAGGTTACGGGCACTCTTGTCAGCCCAACGTTCCAAGCGTAGCAGATCGGATATTTCCAATGTATAGAGATCGGCCGTGTCCTTGATATAGCCGGCTTCGTACAAATCTTCGACAGTCTCCGGTCCCATATTGATGTTCATGGCCCTCCGGGTAACGAAATGCTCGATCTTTCCCTTGATCTGGGGAGGACAGCCGGCTTCGTTCGGACAGTAGTGGGCCGCTTCTCCTTCGGGGCGCATCAACGGTGTGCCGCATTCGGGACAGGAGCGGATGAAACGGACCTTGTCACCTACCAGCAAACCACGGGCCTCGACATCGACACCGACAATCTTCGGGATGATTTCGCCCCCTTTTTCCACAAACACCTTATCACCCAAATGCAGATCGAGTCCTTCGATGATATCCGCATTGTGGAGGGATGCACGCTTTACGGTCGTCCCGGCCAGCAATACCGGTTCCAGGTTGGCAACCGGAGTAACGGCCCCCGTCCGTCCGACCTGGAAAGACACGGAGTTAAGGCGTGTCACGGCGCGTTCGGCCTGGAACTTGTAGGCAATCGCCCAACGCGGACTCTTGGCTGTAAATCCCAAATTGAGTTGTTGGCGCAATGAGTTCACTTTCAAAACGATCCCGTCTGTTGCAACCGGCAAGTTCTTGCGCTCGGTGTCCCAATAGGCGATATAATCGTATATATCCTCCAGGCTGTTGCACACACGGATCACGTTCGGCACCTTGAACCCCCATGAACGGGCCGCCTCCAGATTATCGAAATGCGTTTCCGCCGGTAACTCCTCCCCCAACAAATAATAGAAATAGGCATCCAACTTACGAGCAGCCACAATAGCCGGGTTCTGTTGCTTCAGCGTACCCGAAGCGGCATTGCGCGGATTGGCGAAAAGAGGCTCCTCCTGTTGTTCCCGTTCTTTGTTCAAGCGGTCGAACTCGGCCCAGGGAAGCAGGATCTCCCCCCTTATCTCAAATGCTGCCGGGTATCCGTCGCCCATCAGTTTCAAAGGGACCGAACGGATGGTCTTCACATTGGCCGTCACATCGTCGCCACGTGTCCCGTCTCCACGCGTCACGGCTCGAACCAGACGTCCGTCCTCATATGTCAGAGAAATGGAGGTTCCGTCATATTTCAACTCGGCAACGATTTCGAAAGGTTCGTTCAGGTCACGGGCTATGCGCTCGTAAAAATCCTTCACTTCATCTTCCGAATAGGTATTACCCAACGAAAGCATCGGATATTTATGCACTACCTGTTCAAACTCTTTGGAAAGGTCGCTCCCCACCCGCTGCGTCGGCGAATGAGGGTCGGCATATTCAGGATGCGCCTCTTCAAGGGTCTGTAACTCCTTCATCATCTCATCGAACTCACGGTCCGATATCGTCGGTGCCGAAAGCACATAATAGTTGTAATTATGTTGCTCCAGCGCTTCGCGAAGTGCCTTTATTTTATCTTTTACCACCATTTTTTCAGTTGAAAGTTGAAAGTTGAAAGGTGAAAGTTGAAAGTGATGAATTTTTCTTTTTAACTTTCACCTTTCAACTTTCACCTAATATATAAGTTTTACATTATCGATCCACATCGTATTGCCCGGCGAGCCGATATAGGCACCACCGTGGCTGGAAGTAAATTGCAGGACGAGATGAGTCGGCAATTCGCCTTCCGCCGCCCAGCCTACTTCCTGAATAGGGACGCTTTTACCTTGGCTGTTCAAAGCATAGCGCTCTTCCACCTGAATCCGCATATAAGGCTTATACTCCGGATGCTTCGTAATATCGCCGTACAGGATCGGGTAGGTCGCATCATTCACCCAGCTATTGCTGGATTCCGTATAACGCTGCACCATCGTTCCGACACGTTTGGCATATATGTTTCCATCTTTATCTTCCCAACGTTTCTGTAGCAAAAGGATGGCTGCGATCGAATCCTGTCCGGCAACCGTCGACTTACGGCTGAAACCGGTACTGCGGATACGGTTCTTTTCCGGAGCCAGCTTCACCTTATAGTCAAAACGCAACGCCTTCGGCTTCTTGGTAAACGCCACTCCACTATTCAACATGGCCTGCGGATTCTTGGTTCCCTTGATCGGTTCGTGCACCGTTCCGAGAAAAACGGAACCGGCGGCTACCACTTCGATATCGACCAAGCCGAAAACCTTCACACTTTCCATTCGTGTCTCCAGACGCGCGCACCAACCGTTGTCCCGCCTCTCCGGGAAGACAGAAGTATTCGTCTTCACCACGCCTGCCACCTTTGCCATCACGTTGGAGTTCGCCCACGGCGAACCGCCCCGGTTCGTATAGGCTGTATTGCCGATGATCGTATCCGTCGGACCCAGCTCATAAAGATGCTTCGTATTTCCTCCGATGATGCCGGACTCATGTATCTCGCGAACGACCCAATGATCCATATCTCCAAAACTGAACGGCACCACTTTCTCTTGGCAATTGACAATTGACAATTGACAATTGACAATTCCCAGGAGAAAGAGGAGTTTTACTTTCTGTTTCATTTCAAATTTTGTTTTTCTTAAATCCCCTAAGTCGGCTTTGCCGACAATGGACAATTATAAAGAATATCCCCACTCCTTGAGAGCCATTCCCCAATTTTCTTCCACAAGCTGTACCGTACGGTCGTCATACTTGTACTGGTTCTTTTTATAGCCCTTCTTTTTCCCAAGATATTTCTCGATTTCTGCTTTAGACTCTTCAAAGCCGGGGAGGTTTAATTTCTTATATATATCCTCTGTCATGGCGAAAGCATCCTGCTCGAAATCCTCAAACTTCACCTCTACCAAGTTGCCTTCGGGTATCAGGTGCTTTTGTTCTTCGTATTTATAGAACAAACGGCGGTACACTTCAATAAAATTACTTTCGATCTGCTCGTTGGAGATCTCCTGCAAGCGGAGCGGCTGAATCGTATTGGTAAAAAAGCTGCGCGTGCTCTCGAACACCGTATACGGATTTCGTTTCAGATAGATAAATTTAGCATTCGGGAACATTTCCACCAACGTCTTCACACGTCCCGTATGGGGCGGGTTCTTACTCAGGAATTGTGTCCCGTTCGTATTCCAGAGGGAGATCTTGATCAGTTTGAGGAACGTTTCCTTAAACACTTTCCGTTCATGTTCGCTGATATTGTCGAAAAGCAAATAACGATCGCAATATTCGAGCATATGCTTCGGGAAAAACCAGAAGTTATAATACGTGTAAGGCATCATATTCGCCAAGGCAAATTCCTCTTCCTGGGGAAGATCCACCTTCAATTCCATATTATCGGTCGGACGCTTGTCGGGCATCAGGAACGCCATGTTCTTCTTGAAGAAAGACTGCCCCCAGAGCATCAGGTTCGGGAATACGGTCTGATAAGTCGTATTGTAGCCGAAATGCTTGTCGCACGAGAAAACATTGTGCATGAAAGTCGTCCCGCTACGCCAATGTCCGAGAATGAACACCGGGTCCATCTCCAACGGCTTGTCCGCAATCTTGCGGTAACGCGCATTTTCGAAGGGTTGCAACAAGCTGAGCAGGCGGCAAACGGATTTAGTCAGAAAATATTTATTACGAAATCCTTTGTCGATCGTTTTATTGGCTGTCACAGCCTTGAACGTTTTCCAGTCAGCACCCACTAAAGTATTGATCGGTAGTTTGTCAAATTCCAGTAATCCCATACCTTATTTATTTTCTGTTATACACTTGACGGAAACCCCTTGCCGTTCGAGCTCTTTACAAACGGAACGGATAGCTTCGTAGTGCTCGGGGCCGATACCCAATTCCGGAAGATTCAGTACAGCCAACGCGTCTTCCGTCACCATGTCGCGAGCATCTACCCTGTCGATAATCATACCGACAGCCGATGTATTATTCGTGATCGGATCGATCAGGATAAAGGCTCCGGTCTGTTTGTTTTTCTGATACGGATCGAAGAACAGTTCCTTTCCGGTCGTGAAGACGACACGAGCGATCTCGTTCAGCTTCATCGGCAAATTGTCAACGGTCAATTGTCCATTGTCAATTGACAACTGTTCCATCGTATTGACATTCACTTTATAACGGATACTGTCCACACGAGCGCGTGTCAGGTTGGTCGTATGCTTGATATAGAACTGCTTGCTTGTGTCCATCGGCTCTTCGTCCATCCACACCAGCATGGCTTCGAAGTTACGGTCCGCTATCGGCAGGTTATCCGGATGGACGAGCATCTCACCACGTGAAACATCGATCTCGTCTTCCAGCGTGATGGTGACGCACTGGGGAGGGAATGCATAATCCAGCTCTCCGTCGTATGTCACGATACTCTTCACTTTGGATGTTTTTCCGGAAGGTAAAGCCATCACCGTATCGCCTTTACGAACGATACCGCTGGCCACTTTCCCACAGAAACCGCGGAAGTCCAGATTCGGACGCAATACATACTGTACCGGATAGCGGAAATCCTCAAAGTTGCGATCCTGGTCGATAGGAACCGTTTCGAGGAAGTCCAGCAACGACGGCCCTTCGTACCAAGGTGTACGGTCGCTCTTCTCCACCACATTGTCGCCATCTAAAGCAGACAGCGGGATGCAGGTGATATCCGGGATATTCAACGAAGCGACAAACTCCTTATAATCGGAAACGATCTTGTCGAAAATATTCTTGTCGAAATCAACCAGGTCCATCTTGTTGACCGCCAGCACCACGTGCTTGATGCCTAAAAGCGAAACCAGATAGGTATGGCGGCGCGTCTGCGTAATCACCCCCGTACGGGCATCCACCAGAATGATGGCAAGGTTGGCAGTCGAACCGCCGGTGATCATATTGCGGGTGTACTGTTCGTGCCCCGGAGTGTCGGCTATGATGAACTTACGGTTATTCGTACTGAAATAGCGATAAGCCACATCGATGGTGATCCCTTGTTCGCGTTCGGCCTTCAGGCCATCCAGCAACAGGGCGTAGTCGATGTGGTCGCCGGCATTCCCCATGCGCTTGCTGTCGCGTTCGAGGGCGTCCAACTGGTCTTCGTATAACTTCTTACTATCAAACAACAAACGACCGATCAGCGTCGATTTGCCATCATCCACCGATCCGGCAGTCAAGAAGCGAAGCAAATCCTTTTGTTCATCTCTGTCGAGGTATTCTTTTATATTTAATGTTGCCATATGTTTTAAGTTGAAAGGTGAAAGGTGAAAGGTGAAAGTTGAAAATGAAAATAGTGACGCGAAGCCACTTTCAACTTTCAACTCTCCACTTTCAACTAATTAAAAATATCCTTCTCTCTTTTTCTGTTCCATACTTGCCTCCTGGTCGAAGTCGATCACGCGTGTCGTGCGTTCGCTCTTGGTTGTCGTCATCATCTCTTCGACGATCTTTTCAATCGTGTCGGCATCGCTTTCCACAGCCCCGGTCAACGGCCAGCAGCCTAAGGTACGGAAGCGCACCATACGCATCTTGATTTGATCGCGGTACTGTTCCGGCAGACGGTCGTCGTCCGCCATGATCAGGTTGCCGTCGATCTCTACACACGGGCGTTCCTTGGCAAAATACAACGGTACGATCGGAATATTTTCCAGGCGGATATATTGCCAGATATCCAGTTCCGTCCAGTTGGACAAGGGGAACACACGGATGCTCTCTCCTTTATGGACACGGGCGTTGTAGATGTCCCACAACTCCGGACGCTGGTTCTTCGGGTCCCATTGATGGAACTTGTCGCGGAACGAGTAGATGCGTTCTTTCGCACGGCTCTTCTCTTCATCGCGACGGGCACCTCCGAAAGCGGCATCGAACTTATATTTATCGAGCGCATGCAGCAACGCCTGCGTCTTCATCAGGTCCGTATGCACCTTGCTTCCGTGCGTGAAAGGCCCTACACCGGCATTGAATGCCTCCATATTGGATTCCACGATCAGGTTCCATCCGAATTTCTTCGCATAGTCGTCGCGGAACTGGATCATCTCCTTGAACTTCCATTTGGAATCGATGTGCATCAAAGGGAAAGGGACTTTTCCCGGAGCAAAAGCCTTTTCAGCCAGGCGAACCATGACGGAAGAATCTTTTCCGATAGAATAAAGCATAACAGGATTCTCGAACTCGGCAGCGACCTCCCGGATGATATGGATAGACTCTGCTTCCAGTTCCTGTAAATGGCTTAATTTATAATCTGACATAATTATAGGATTGTATTATTTTGATTACTTATTTATGATTGTCTTGCAACGGTTACTTTCGGAATGATCAGGTCCATCAGCTTGTGAACGGATTCCTCCAGGCTCAACACGGAAGTGTCTAACGTCAGGTCTGGATGTCCGGGAGCTTCGAAAGGAGCGGAAACACCCGTGAAATCCTTGATCTCGCCCCGGCGTGCCTTCGCATACAACCCTTTGACATCGCGCCGCTCGCATTCTTCGATCGGAGTGCTGACATATATTTCCAGAAAGTTCTCTTTCCCGATAATGGATGCCGCCATTTCCCTCAAATCGTTATTCGGGCTGATAAAAGCCGCTATCGTGATAATGCCTGTATCGATAAAGAGCTTGCTTACTTCGGCGATACGGCGGATATTCTCTATCCGGTCTTCTGCCGAGAAACCGAGATTGTTGTTGATCCCGCTGCGGATATTGTCGCCGTCCAGGATGCGGCACAGCAAACCGCACTTGTGCAACTCGCGCTCAAGCGCTATCGCCACCGTACTCTTTCCCGAGCCGCTCAGACCGGTGAACCACACCATCACACTGCGCTGCTTCAACAAACGCTCCTTATCCTCCCTCGTCATCATCCTATCGAAAATAGGATAGATGTTAGTTGAGAGTTGAGAGTTGAGAGTTGAGAGTTTCTCTTCGATATTATTATTATTTACTTGTTCCATTCATATTTTGTTTACTTGTTTTCACAATACTGACTGTCAGTTTAATCAACTCACGGCAGTCTTCTATAATCGATTCGTATTCTTTTTCAGATAAATAATCCGTTTCTTTCAATAACATAATCCAATATTCCGTTTCATACTGCTTCCTTCAAAGCAATATTCACTTTGCTTATAAATCGGCTTTGGACTGCGCATGCTCAGCTTCTTTCAAAAGGGCGCCAATGGCAGTTCCACTACGCAACATCTGTTTTGACAGAACAAATTCTTTTCTTTCATATAATATCTTATATAGTCTAACGATACGGATCGCAAAACCAAAGGACTTTTCTGCCGTCAAACTCTTCCCCATCACTTTCAACTTTCACCTTTCAACTTTCACCTGTTTAGAATTTCCAGATCATCGGTATCACGAATACCGAGATCAAAAAGGTGATTAAGTTAAGAGGTAAACCGATTTTCACGAAGTCCGTGAACTTATAACTACCGATACCTTGCACGATCAGATTGGTCTGATAGCCGATCGGCGTACTGAAACTTGCGGATGCCGCCATACAGATCACCACGAAGAACGGTGTCGGGTCTACGCCGAGCTGCGTAGCGACCGACAAGGCGATCGGGAAACTAAGCGCCGCAGCCGCATTGTTTGTAATCAGTTCCGTAAAGATATTGGTGATAATAAAGACAATCGCCAACAGGGCATACGGTCCCATACTGCTGGACATACCGATAATATGACGGGCTATCAAAGCAGCGAAACCGGAATTCTCCATCGCCTTGCTGATAGCAAAGGCACAGGCAATCGTAATCAGAATATCCCAGGATATATATTTGGTATACTTTTTCGGAGGGAAAATCTTGGTCCACGCCATGATGATGGTCGTAATGCAGACAAAGAAAAACATATCCAGCCGTATTTCAGGGAACGCCTCTTTCACCACCGGCAACTCCCCTATCGTGGCGCCTACGATCATAAAGATCAGCAAGCCCAATGCCAGCCAGCGTTTCGTACGGGAAACCGGTTCCGTACCGTCCGTACCGTTGGCAAGCAAAAGGAAGACGCTGGATTCACCCCATGTCGGAACGAACGTATCGTCCGCCCAAAGAACCAGCGTATCGCCTTCGTGCAACGTCACCCTGTCGAGATCACGGGTAAACCGTTGTCCCCCGCTCTTCACTTCTTTCACGATCGCACCGTAATGGCGGGTAAAGTTGAACTCGCCCAATGTCTTGTTGATACCCGGAAAACGGGAACCTAACACCGCTTCCACCCGGTGCAGATTACCAGGATTGCCGTCTTCCTCATCTTCCTCGTAACGATCGGTGCGGGAATCGGGCAGCAGTTTGTTGGAGAACACGAACAGGTAAATGATGCCGGCCAGCGCGATAAAGATCCCCACCCTTCCCAACTCGAACATCGTAAACCCTTCATATCCGGCTTCAAGGATCATGCCATGTACGACTAAGTTGGTCGATGTTCCGATCAGGGTACAGATACCGCCTAAAATGGTCACATACGAAAGAGGAATCAGGAATTTCGTCGCCGGTAGCTTGACCGACTCCGCCCAACGTTTGATGATAGGGGCGAAAATAACGACAACAGGCGTGTTGTTGAGAAAAGCGGAGACAAAAGCAATAGGCGGAAGCATACGCAACTGCGCCTTGAAAACGGTTGTTTTTCCTTCCGGCAACAACTTCTTGATGAGCTGTCCCAATGCTCCGCTCTGGCGAATGCCCTCGCTTACCAGAAAAAGCATTCCGACGGTTATCATTCCTTTATTGCTAAAGCCTTCGAGCATTTCCTTCGGTGTCAATATTCCGGCACAGAGGAATAGCACCACAACCGTGAGTAACACCATCCCGGGTCTCAGTCCATCCCATATTAACGCTGCTATCATGCCGACCAACGCCAGCAATACAAATACTATTTCAAAGTTCATCTTTTCAATTGACAATTGAAAATTAACAATTGACAATTAAGAACAGAGACTATCAATTGTCCATTTTCAATTGTCCATTGTCAATTATTCCGTTAAGGTTGCAAATGTAATAAGAATATTAAATCTAATCTCACTACGATAAGCAATTTTAGGGATTATCTTGCTTACAGACCAAAAGTTTCAGCAAACGGAACAAACCGCTCATCAGAGCGGTTTGACAATGAACCACGGGTTATGAAGGTCTTCCTTATTATACTTTAATGGTGTTTTGCCGTCGATATGATACACATCGCATCCGGCAGCCCGTGCAATCGCATGTCCGGCGGCGGTATCCCACTCCATCGTCGGTGCGAAACGGGGATAGACATCGGCCGTTCCTTCTGCTACCAGGCAGATCTTCAAGCTGCTGCCGCTACTGATCAGGGTGACCGGCTGTCCCTGCTTGCGCAGATTCTCGATAAAGGCCGTCGTATCTTCCGTCTGATGAGAACGCGAAGCGACCACCACGACTCCCTGGTGTCCCATCGACATAGGCAGGTGTACGGCTTTCGTTTTGATATCGTCCATCGAGGGCTGGTAGCCGCTGTCGATCTCCGCCAGCTTGAATGCTCCCAACGAGTCTGCCGCGAAATACAGCTCTTTCCGTACGGGCACGTAGATCACGCCCAACACCGGAACTCCTTCCTTCACAAGGGCGATATTAACCGTAAATTCACCGTTTTTCTTGATAAACTCCTTCGTCCCGTCCAACGGGTCCACGATCCAGAGCATATCCCAGCCTGAACGTTCGGCAAAAGGTATTTCCTTTCCTTCTTCGCTCAATACGGGGAAAGGCGTCACAGACAGAGCCATCGAGATAATGGCATGGGCTTTCTTGTCGGCTTTTGTCAATGGGGAGTTATCGGCTTTACGTTCGATACCGAAATCGGATTCCGGATCGGTATAAATATCCATGATCGCTTTGCCTGCATCGAGGGCGGCGCGAATAGCTATATACAGGTAATTTGCATAATTATTCATCATTTGCATCTTTTAGTGTGTTAATATACAAATGTAAGGAATTTCCTCGAATAATCCGAATTTTAAGCTCTCATTTATTCAAATCGTCACCGATTCACCCAAATATAAAGCAACATATATAGGTAGCAAATGTGAAACATATATGTTTCGAATTCAAATCACCGGTGTTTCGTTTTCAAATCACTGGTGTTTTGAATTCGAACCGGTTGTTTTCGACGATGGATCGGCCGATGGCATAGCCTTCGTCATACAAGGCGGACAGCTTCTTACGGTCGTTGGTGGTACGGCTGACTTCCATTTTCTTTTGCGGACGGATGACGATCGCGTCTCCTTTCGCTTCCAGCTCGTCGATATAATCCAGCACTTCGTTATAGTTGCGGTAGCGCAGCTTCAACTGCTTCCGGATAGCGGGATACCGGCGGTAGATGAAGCCGGGCAGCCAGAAATCCTTTTCTTTCTTCCGGTAGCCTTTGTTACGGGTCAGGATAATCACGTTCTTGCGGAAACCGTCGTCGATGGCATGCCGGATGGGAATGGCATCGCAGACACCTCCGTCGACCATCGGGACACCGTCGACATACGTCACCGGACAAAGCACCGGAAGCGTACAGGAGGCACAACAGATATCGACCAGACGGTCTGCATCCTGCTTCTCCTCGAAATATTCGGCTTTACCCGTCAGGCAATTGCTGGTGACCATGACGAAGCGGTTCGGCGACTTGAAATATGTCTCGTAGTCGAGCGGATAATATTTCTCCGGATAAATATAGAAAAGGTATTTCATATCGATATATCCCCGCCCCCGCAGGAAATGCCTGAAACCGATATAATCATATTTTTCCAGCAGGTCGATATTGCTGAACCGGGAACGCCCGCGCTGCCGGGAGGCATACGAAATGCCGTTGCTCGCCCCGGCGGACACACCGATCGTATAAGGGAACCAAATGTCATGATCCATAAAGCAGTCCAGCACTCCGACGGTGAAGATGGCACGCATCCCTCCTCCTTCAAGCACCAGACCTGTGCGACTGTCTATTTCCATATCTGTTTACCATAAAAAATAATAGCCATTGCCTGGCTCACACCGGACAATGGCTGCAAAAATATAATAAATCAGCGATATAAACATAGTCTTTTTACAGAATAACTTCGTTCACCAAAGGACGGTGATGGCGGAAATCGTCGATATTCTGAAGGGTCGTCTCTGCAATGTTATGCAGAGCCTCCTTCGTGAAAAAAGCCTGATGCGAAGTAACTATCACATTATTAAAAGAAAGCAGACGGGCCAATACATCATCGTCGATAATTTTATCGGACTTGTCTTCATAGAAGTATTCGCCCTCCTCCTCGTACACATCCAGACCGGCCGCCGCGATCTTCTTTTCCTTCAGACCTTCGATCAGGTCGTTGGTATTGATCAGTTGGCCCCGGCCTGTATTGATGATCATCACACCTTCCTTCATCTTGTCGATGGAGTCTTTGTCGATCATATATTTTGTCTGGTCGGTCAGCGGACAGTGCAAAGAGATGATGTCCGACTCGCAATACAGTTCGTCTAACGACACATAAGAAATGCCTTCCTCTTCGGCAAACTGCGTGTCGGGATAAAGGTCATAAGCCAGAATACGCATTCCGAACCCTTTCAAGAGACGGATCAGGATCTTGGCGATCTTTCCGGTGCCGATAATACCGATCGTCTTGCCGTGCATATCGAACCCCATCAGGCCGTTCAGCGAGAAATTACCGTCTCGCGTACGCCAGTAGGCACGGTGTATCTTCCGGTTCAGCGACAGCATCAGGGCAAGCGAATATTCGGCTACGGCGTAAGGCGAATAGGCCGGTACGCGAACGACCGGCAACTTTCCTTTGGCCGCTTTCAGATCCACATTATTAAAACCGGCACAACGAAGGGCCAGCAGTTTGACACCATTGTTCACCATCGCATCGATCACGGCGGCATCGGCAGTGTCGTTGACAAAGATACAGACCGCGTCCGTATCTTGCGTCAGGACTACATTATTCGGATTCAAATGTCCTTTGTAGTAACGAATGTCGTAATTGTACTTTTCATTTACTTTGTCGAATGAAGCTATATCGTATGGTTTAGCTCCAAAGAATGCAATTTTGTATGTCATATTATTTGTTTTTATATCTAACAATCAAAACGGCCTGAATGTTGCGAGGAAGAGGTGGGTAGTAGAAAAGGAAAGGTCCGGCTAAAGAATGCTTAACCGGACCTCTGCCCATATATAGTTTTTATAATGAAGTTATATCGTTCAGCCTTCCTTTGAAGACTGTCCTTTTTTACCTGCGGCTGCTTTACGCTTATTATCTTGATAAACGAAATAGAGCGGTATCAATATTGCCGCTATCGACATTGCACAAAAAGATATAATAAAAGCCATCGTTCAATCCTCCTTTTTTACTTGACTACATAATACAAAACCTATCACAATAATTAATACAAATGCAAAAAGGCCCAATAAGTACAACACCCACCTATTGATTTCTTCGGTCATTATACCTCCGATAATAATACCTGCAAAGATCAATTTTGCAATGTTCAGCAGAAAATTCCCTGTTTTCTCCTTTATATCCATAGCTAATACTTTTAGTTAAATAATATCACAAAGATAGCCATTCTTTCCATCCGTCCAAGCGTAACAGTCTAAAACTTACGGAAATTCGATTTCCACCGTCGTACCCTTCCCGACCTCGGACGTAATCGTAATTTCCGCCCCGTAGCTTCTCAGGATACGCATGGAAAGACTGAGTCCGATACCATGCCCGGCGAACTCCCGTGTGTTGGAGGCACGATAGAAAGGCTGGTACACACGGGTGATCTCCTCCTCCGGAATACCGATCCCCATGTCCGTAATGGTCAGGACAGAACCTTTCAGCTGCATCTCGACAGGCGCTTCTCCCGAATATTTACAGGCATTATTCAAGATGTTGCCGATAGCGATCTTCAGCAGATGCGGATTCGCCTCGATAGCGAAAGCGAAATGGTCGGTTGTAAAACGAACGCGGTTACCCACGAACTGCATCAGGAAGTCGGCCAGCAAAACCGTCTCACGTGCATTCTTCAGAATCTCCTTATCCCCATGAGAGAGGAAAAGCAGGTTCTTCATCAATAGGATGATGCGTTTCGTTTCGGAAGCGATACGCCCCAATGCTGCCTGGTATTCGGCCGGCGTACGTTCCTTCAGCAAGCTGATCTCGCATTCTCCCTGGATGGCCGTAAGCGGATTATTCAGTTCATGAGATGCATTGCTGATAAAAGACTTCTCACTCTGGTAAGCCGCATCGATACGGTCGACCATGCGGGTCGCATACAAACGGCCGACGAAATAGACCAGGACGGCACTGATCACCAGCATCCCCAGCAACAGCCAGCCGATCCGATGCTGGATATCCCCGCCGTACTGGTTGCTCGACACAACCAGTACGATAAAATTGCCCTCATTATCCGGATAGTAGACAGCCGCTCCTAATTCTTTCCCTTCATGGAAACGAACCACATTGCCTGCATACAGGGAAGCGATCTTCTCATCGGTCAGGTAACGGGACAAGACGGCATGCGCCTCCGTTATGCTGTCGGCGTTCAGCAAGATTTCCGCTGCAACAGGCAACGTCTCCTCATAATGTTGCTGGATACGGGCATAATCTTCCTCGTCCAACTCATCCTTCTCCCAATGCTTCTGTGCCGTCGCGTATGCCTTCTCCGTCAGATAGGAATAGTAGAGGCGGCTGATATAGTCGGTCGCCACAAAATAGAAAACGACTGTCACCACCGAAATAATGCCGATCGTGATAGCCGTATAAAAAAGCGCTATCTTGTTCCCGGTCTTCATGCTTCCATCATATAGCCCACTCCCACTACGGTGCGGATCAGTTTGTGGTCGAAATCCTTGTCGATCTTGCTACGCAGGTAATTGACATAGACATCCACCACATTCGTATTCGTATCGAAGTTCTTGTCCCACACATTTTTCAGCAAGGTCAGCCGGCTCTGTGCCGTCCCTTGGTTCTGGATCAGATATTCGAGCAGGCGGTATTCCTTTACGGTCAGGTCGATCACCACCTTGCCACGGATCGCCCGGTGGCTGGACGGATCGAGTGTCAGGTCTCCACAACTCAGAAGCGGTACGGCAGGTTCCACCCCCGTACGCCGCAAAAGGGCTTTGATACGGGCTTCCAGTTCCTGGAAACTGAAAGGTTTCACCAGATAGTCGTCGGCACCGGCATCCAGTCCGTTCACGATATCGTCCGTCGTCCCTAAGGCGGTCAGCATGATGACGGGCGACTGGTAGCCATACGCCTGGCGATACTGTTTACAGAGTTGCAGGCCGTTCATCTTCGGCATGATGATGTCGAGTATCAACAAGTGGAAATCCTCCTGCTGAACCAACTCCCAGCCGGCTTGCCCGTCATTGGCCACGCGGACTTCATGGCCGAACTCCTGCAAGCCCCGCTCGATGAAAGAGGCGATGTTTATTTCATCTTCTACTAATAATATCTTTGCCATTACATATTTTTGTGTATCGGACTACAAATATAGGATAAATGATGATTGAAGGGTGATTCTTTGCCTTCCAATCTCTTTATAATTTACGTTGCAACAATTTTCCGTCTTTATCGTACAGCATCCGCCGGTAAAAGGTTTCGACCATCAGGGGGAAGACGAAGAGGGTGAAGAAGGTCGCTCCTATCAGGCCGCCGATGATGACGATCGCCAATGGCCGCTGGCTTTCCGAACCGATACCGTGACTGAGTGCCGCAGGCATCAGACCGATAGCAGCCATCGAAGCTGTCATCAGGACGGAGCGGACACGCGAACGGACGCTCTGTTTGATGGCCTGGTCCAACGGGCTACGAGCCTTCAGGTTACTTTTGATATCCGATATCATGATCACCCCGTTCTGTATGCAGATACCGAAGAGAGCGATAAACCCGATCCCCGCCGATATCGAAAAGTTGAAACGGGTAAGCAGCAAAGCCAGAATCCCCCCGACCGCGGCATACGGCACATTCAACAAGACCAGTCCTGCATCACGGGCATTCCCGAAGAGGACGAAAAGGATGATAAAGATAATCGCGATACTGACCGGTACGACCTGTGCCAACCGTTTCGTGGCCCGTTGCTGGTTCTCGAAATCGCCTGTCCATTTCAACGTATAACCCTCCGGCAAACGCACCCGCTCCTTCACCTTCTGCTGCGCTTCGGCGACAGCCGTCCCCATATCCCGTCCGCGGACGGAAAACTTGACGGCACAGAAGCGGGCATGATTATCGCGGTAGATAATCAGCGGTCCCGTAATCGTGCGGATATCCGCCAGTTCCTTGACCGGGATCATCGCCCCGTCGCGTGCAGGGACCAGTATCTTGCCGATCTCGTCTTCACTCCGGCGGAAAGAGGATTCATAACGGACCATGATGTTGAACTTCCGTTCGTCCTCGTAAAGCAGCGAGGCGCTCTTTCCCCCGATCGCCATCTCGATGATCGACTGCACGTCCTCTTTCGCCACACCGTAACGCGCCAGGCGGGATTCGTTCAGTTCGATCCTCAGTTCCGGCTGTCCGATATTGCGGATCACGCCCAGATCTTCGATCCCGTCCACCGTCTGCAAGACCTTATACACCTCGACCGCTTTCTTCTCCGACTCGTACAGGTCCTTGCCGAACACCTTCACTGCGATAGAACCTTTCACCCCGCTGGCTGCCTCCTCCACGTTGTCGCTGATCGGTTGCGAGAAGTTGAAGTCCACCCCCGGATAGATATCCAGCCGTTCCTGCATCTTCTCGATCAGTTCCGCTTTCGTCAGCTTGCTCTCCCATTGCTTCTCCGGATAGATGTCCACATGAAACTCGATGTTGTAGAAACCTGTCGCATCCGTCCCGTCGTTCGGCCGTCCCGTCTGTGACAAGACCTGGCGGACTTCGGGATAAGAAGCCAACGTGCGCCTCATCCGGTTTGCCAGTTCCACCGATTCATCCAACGAGATGCTCTGCGGAAGCGTCGCCCTGATATAGATGGAACCTTCGTTCAACTGCGGCAGGAACTCCGTCCCCAACAAGGTGAAGCACCACAACCCGACAGCCGCCACCGCTGTCGTCACCGTCACCGTCATCCGTTTATGGGCATGGCAACGGTCGAACAGCCCCGTCGCCATCCGGTTTACCCAAGCCAGGAACGGGTTATGCTTCTCCCTCACATTCTTCTTCAACAACATCGACGAGAGGACCGGCACAAGTGTCAGGGTAAAGATCAAGGCCCCCAACAGGGCGAAGCCCAACGTATAGGCCAACGGACTGAACATCTTCCCTTCGACCTTCTGGAAAGAGAAGATCGGAACCAATGCCGTGATGATGATCAACTTGGAAAAGAACACAGCTTTCGCCCGGTCTTTCGCCGTATGCCGGATAATCCCCATCTTGCTCATCACGTTAAAGGCAGGCATCCCCACTTCGCGGGCTTTCCTGTCGAGTGCGACAAACAGCCCCTCCACCATCACGACCGCCCCGTCGATAATGATGCCGAAGTCTATCGCCCCCATCGACAGCAGGTTCGCACTCATCCCCATCGCCCGGAGGCAGATGAAGGCAAAGAGCAGCGCCAACGGTATGATAATCGACACCACGACCGTCGTACGCCAGTCCGCCATAAAAATCAACACAATGAAAGTCACCAGCAAGATTCCCTCTATCAGGTTGCGAGTCACCGTATGCACCGCCAGGTCCACCAGATTCTCCCGGTCATAGAAGGGGACGATCCGCACATCCTCCGGCAACGAGTTTTGCTGGATATCGGCGATCTTGTCTTTCAGGGCGGCGATCACTTCACTGGGGTTCTCCCCTTTCCGCATCACGACGATCCCCTGCACCACGTCGTCCTCTTCCATCCTTCCGACCTGCCCGAGACGGGGCAAAGAGGACTCATGCACGTCCGCCAGGTTCTTCACCAGGATAGGCGTACCGTTGATGTTCTTCACCACGATATTCTCGATCTCTTTCACGTCGTTGATCAAACCGATCCCCCGGACGACATACGCCTGCGAACTCCGGGTGATCACGTCCCCTCCTACGTTGATATTGCTCTTGGCAATGGCGTCATAGAGCTCGAGTGTCGTCACCCCGTAGTTGATCAGTTGGTTCGGATTCACACTCACCTCGAAGGTCTTCACCTCCCCTCCGAAGCTGACGATATCCGCCACTCCGGGGACCGCCCTCAATTTCCGTTCGATCACCCAATCCTGGAAAGTCTTCAACTCCCGTACCGTCCGTTTGTCGCTACGCAATGTATACCGGAAAATCTCTCCCGTAGGCCCGTACAACGGCTGTACCTCCGGTGTCACCCCTTCCGGCAGGTCTGCATCGTTCAAGAGGTTATAGACCTGCTGGCGGGCATAGAAATCGTCCACATCGTCGTCAAACATCACATGGATGACCGACAGCCCGAACAGTGTCGTACTCCGGATATCCGTCTTCTTCTGTACCGGGTTCATGGCTATCTCGACCGGGATCGTGATGAACTTCTCGATCTCCTCCGCGCTCCGTCCCGGCCATTGGGTAATGATCGTCACCTTCGTGTTCGTCACATCGGGAAAAGCGTCGACAGGCGTATGCAGGAAACTGACCGCCCCGGCGATAACGGCTATCACGGTCAGGAAAAAGATGAAAAACTTGTTCCTGAGCGAGAAGGTGATGATTCTATCTATAAAGGTATGCATCTTGTTTCTTATTTTAAAGCATTATAGACCAGCAGAGCATTCTTGTTTACGACCACGTCTCCCTCTTTCAGTCCGGCATTCAGGTAGCAGTATTCGTCCGTCTGCTTATAGACGCCGACTTCCTGCATCCATAGGCGGCCATCCGTACCGACACACACGACATACTGCTTGCCTCCCTCGAATATCAGGGCGTGCGCCGGTATGCGGGGCATAAGCTGCCCTTCCACCCGGCATTGTACATACACGTTCGTAAACATTCCCGGTTTAAGCATATAATCCTTATTGTTCAATTTGATACGGACCTTCATCGTCTTGCTCTCACTATCGAGCAAGTTATAGACCTTGTCGATCGTCCCGGCAAACTCCCTGTCCTTCCCGTAGGCAAGCGTCGTGATACGGACAAGCGCTCCTTCCTGTATCTTGCGGATATCGCCTTCGTACACATCCGCCATCACCCAGACATTGTCCAGACCGGAGACGGTAAACAACTCCTCTTCCCGGTCGGAGCGAATCAGCATATCCCGGCTGATGTTCTTCCCGACTACAAAGCCGGAGACGGGAGAGGTTATATCATAAGTCGAGTTGGCACCGATCCGGTAGATGTCATACACCTCACGCAGCCTTTTCACCTCCGCCTTCGCACCGGCAGCTTCCTGTTCAGCCTGCAAGAGGTCACGTTCGGAGGCCGTTCCACTTCCGAACATATCCCGTACTGCTTCGAGGTTACGGTCGGCCAAGGCGAGTCGACGGACGGCATCCTTCTGCTGTTTCTCGAAATCGGCCACTTCGCTGCTTCGGATAACGGCAAGGAGATCGCCTTTCTCCACATAATCGCCGGCTTCAACCTCTACCTGCGTAACGGTCCCTCCGAAGATAGGATACACCTGGGCTACCTGCTCCGCATCGAAGGCGACACGACCGTTCAACAACAACTCGTTGTTCAAAGGCGTCCTTCGTACGGTATCGACCGAGATCACCTGCCGGAGACTGTCTGTCAATATCAGGTCCGTAGACGTTTGTTCTGGCATGGCGGCTTGCTTGCCGCATGAAAAGAACAGGGGGAAAAGAAAGAGTAGAAAAAGAGTTTTCTTATTCATATTTATAGAGATATATTTTAAATTCTTATTTGTTCTATTGAGGGTGTGCCAAATATCGGTATTCATGGGACGCAGACAACGCAGACGAGCGCAGATTAACGCAGATATTATTAATTATCAGCAAAATAAATCTGCGTCCATCTGTGTGTTCTGCGTCATCTGCGTCCAGTGATATCAAATTGACACACCCTCAACGCCCACAACTGTGTTCAACTCCTCCACCGCCATCACCACCTCCTTTTGCATACCGTATAACTGCAAACAAGTCTCCTTATAAGCCTCATAATAATCGATAAACTCCAACAGGCTGATGTTGCGCTTTTGGAAACCGGCGTTCACCCCTTCGATGATGCGATTGAAATCCCGCTCCAGCTCATAATCCGAGGAATGGTAAAGCTCCAACGCCTTTTCCAGCTTCGTGTAACAAGCAAAAAGCTCGTTATCCGCCTGCCTGCGTGCCAGCTCTGCCAAACTGTTGTTGCGAAGGACAGAGAGGCGTGCCGATTTGATATTTCCCTGGTTACGGTTGAAGATGGGGACAGAGACACTCAATCCGATGGCAAAGTAATTGTTGCAGAAGTTCCCCGCCCTGTCATAAGCCCCTTTCAAGCTCACTTCAGGGAAAGCGAGCGACCGCTGCAAACGCACATCCGCCTCCGAAGCCCGTATGTCCGCCTCCGCCTGTTTCAGGTCGGGACGCTCGGCTATACGGGCACTCAATTCAGCGAACGGGAGTTTATCCAGACTGATGCGGTCCAGCACCGATTCATCGAAAAGCGGTTCCAGGACCTCCCCCCTCTTCAACCCCAAAAGCAAACGCAGATCTCCCTCCAAAGCGACCGCCTCATTCGAAATGCCGTTCCTCTCCTGTCTCAGCGAAAGCAGCAAAGCCTGTATGCGCGACTTCTCCAAGAGAGAGACATTCCCTTTCGCATTCTGTTCCTTATAAACATCTAAGACAGTTCCCAGGTATCCGATCTCCCGGTCATAGACCGACAAGGATTTCCGGGTATAATAAAGGTCGACGAACTTCTCCTTCAGCTCTCCCCGAAGCGTGCGGAGCACCTCTTCAAACTGATATGCCGCCCTCTCCTTATTGATCTTTTCCAAGCGGACCCGCTTGTTGCGCTGGCCGGCAATATAGATCAACTGTTCGATCTCCACCACCGCCTCGCCTTCCTTTCCCAGATCGAAATACTTGCCGTTATTGCGGTTGTAGATATTCTGTTCGAGCGAAATGACCGGATTCTCGAACAGCTTTGCCTGCATCACCTGCGCCTCCGCCATATCGATATTATAACGCTCGGCGATCAAAGACAGGTTACAAGCGGCGAAACGTTCAAGGGCGTCGTCCAACGACAGCCGGACCACCCTCTCCTGTGCCGCCCCCGCCCACACAGGTATCATCAACAGGATCAATAAAACAGGTCTGTACATTTGCTTTTTCTTTTTTGCGGCAAATGTACAGACCTGCAACATGAATCACCCCGAATATCCGATTAGAATACTCTTAGGTCAAATTAGAAAATCATTAGATCATTTTTTCAGATCGATCCTGTAAGGTGGCTTCACCCGAAGATGATCCACTTCCAGAAAAGGAATCTTGGGATAGAGAAGATCGAGAAGGCTGAGATCGATTTTACCCGGAACGACCTCGATACGGACACGGGCAAGGCCTTTTTTCTTAAAGCCCAGAAGTTCGGCCGCACCGACAGAGACATCGATGATACGGCCCTTGCGGAAAGGCCCGCGGTCGGTGACACAGACGATCACCCGCTTCATATTGGCCAGATTGGTGACACGCAGAAAAGTGCCGAAAGGATAGGTCCGGTGGGCAGCGACCAGCTCGTCCGCATCATGGACCCGGCCACTGGCAGCCTTACGCCCGTGGAAACGGTTGTGGTAATAAGAAGCAAGCCCTTCCTCCTGGCCCCACACTTCCCCCTTGCCCGCGAAAGCGACCAGCAGGAGAAGGATATGTACCAGACGGAAGGGCATACACGTTATCGTTTTACTTTACAATAACGTAAAGCTCTCAATTTTATTGTAGCAGCTCGCCCTTATATTCTCCGGTGAGCGTGTTCAGGAACGCCACGAGGCTCTTGGTATCCGCATCCGAAATGTTCTTACCGATCTGGAACTGGTGCATGATGCGGATAGCATCTTCGACCGTCGCGATCGATCCGTCGTGCATATACGGCGGGGTAAGCATCACGTTACGCAGGGTCGGAGTCTTGAAACGATGACGGTCCTGCTCGTTCTTCGTAACGGAATAACGTCCGTTGTCACCGTCCGTCAATCCTGTTCCGCGGTAATCGAAGTAGCTTTTCTTGATTCCCATATACTCGAAAGACTGTCCGCCCAAGTTCACACCCGTATGGCAGGTAGCGCATTTATTCTCCTTAAACAATTCGTATCCGGCAACCTCTTCGGCAGTCAGAGCCGTCTTATCGCCCATCAAATACTTGTCGAAACGGCTCGGCGTGAGCAACGTCTTTTCAAACTCGGCGATAGCGTCGGTGATCGTAGACTGGTTGAACCCTTCCGGATACACTTCGAGGAAACGTTTGCTCAATTCCTTGTCTTCCGCCAGCTTGGCCGAAATATCGTCGAACGAGTGACTGCCCATTTCAACCGGGTTCAAAGGAGGCCCGGCAGCCTGTTCCTTCAGGTCGGCAGCACGGCCGTCCCAGAACTGGAGGATATTCAAAGCCGAGTTATACACGGTCGGGGCATTCACACCGCCGAACTGTCCGTCTATACCTTCGGAATATTGCTTACGGTCCACACCGGCAGTCTCCAGCCCATGGCAGGTCGCACACGAGATCGTGTTATCACCGGAAAGACGCGTATCATGATAGAGATCGAAGCCTAAAGCCACCTTTGCCGGATCGGTCGGGATAGAAGCCATCAACGGCTGTACAGGTTCGTTGGCGAATTCTTCGGCGACGGTAGGTGTCGAATAGTTCTTCTTACGGACCTCCTTCGCCCAGGAAAGCAAGACAGCCTTTTCGTCGCTATTAAGATTCGTCCCCCAGTGCATCGGCATGTGTGTGTACTTGGCGGGAGGCATCGAACCGGAGAGAGCAGCATCTTCCACCTTCGCCAGGTCGGCTTCGGAAACGAGCTGGCCATTGTCGAGGGCCTCCAACATCGCCGTCAGGTCCAGATAGCGCGTACCTTCCTGCATATCCGCCTTGACAGTCGGGCCGATCAGGGGAAGATTACCGTAAAAAGGAAGCGCCGCCGTAGCCGAGTGACATTGCATACATCCGTTCTCACGAAGGATGGAAGCAACCTGTTTTGCCTGGTTATCCGCATACTTCTTGTATTCGGAGGAACCACACGATGGCAGAACCAGAGCCAATGATAGCAGCCCTAAAGGTAATGCCGTCCTCTTACAAAGAATAGTGTTAAGCATAATTATTGGTTTATTTAGATTTGTTAAGTGCAAAGGTAGGCAGAATTATCAAGAGGTATGTAGAAAGCTCATCAGTTTTATCTATGGAACGATAAATAAAAACTATAGTCCCTTGTTATTCTCCAGCACCTCCCTGAGAGCGTCGAACATTTTGCCCGATAGTTTCAGCCGGGCGAGGTTTCTCTTGTAGTCGTCAGGATGATGCAGGTCGGAACCGGCGTAGTCGTAGAAACCCTCCTTCATCAGGTAGGCGGCATATTTGGCAGGACGAGCGCCATACACGCCGGCAAGGGAGAACAGGTTCAACTGGAATTTGTAGCCCTTGTCCTTCAGCCGGAAATAATCCTCCTTCGTCATATACATATACCGCTCCGGATGAGCCAGGACAGGCGTGTAGCCCTCCAACCTCAGCTCGTAAAGCAAGTTCAGATAGTCGGGAGGCGGCGAGAGATAGGAAGTCTCGACCAAAACCTGCCTGTCCGCATACGTCAATAATCCGTCCGCCATCTGCAAACGGAAACCGGCATCCAGCATATACTCAGCCACCAGCCTCAGCTCGATCCCTTCCGGGGCAAGCATTTTCATGCAGGCAAAACGGTCCTGCAGATAACTGCGCCGGTTGTCGGGCAGGTCCGCCATCACATGGGGAGTCAGGAAAACACGTTCCACACCTGCCTCCTGCATCGATTTCAGAGCCGCCCGCATATCATCGACGCTCTGCACACCGTCGTCCACACCGGGCAGCAGATGTGAATGCACATCTGCCGTCCCCCTCAATAAATCGGTGTGAACCACTTTCTTCTTCGGAAAAAGTAAGGAAAACATCTTTTCTATTTCTTTTTACGTTGTCCGTAACCATACCCGTAACCGTAACCGTAGCCGTATCCATACCCATAATGATAGCCATACGTGCCATGCTTGTAGACCGTCCCGTTCAGGATCAGGCTCATGTTACGCAATTTGCCTTCGCGGTAGAGCTTCTCCACTTCGGGAAGGGCACGGCGATCCATCCTGCCCGCACGGACGACATAGATCGTCAGGTCGGCCACCCGGTTGACAATCACCGCATCGGCCACCACTCCGGCCGGGACGTTGTCCAGGATGATATAATCATACCGCTCACGCAGCTCGGCGATCAAAGCCTCCAACCGGTCGCTCAACAAGAGTTCGGCTGGGTTGGGCGGAACGGGACCGGCATGGATGATATCCAGCTTGTCGTACAGTTCCCCTTTCTGGATGATCTCGTCGACATTGTCGATGCGGCCGGAAAGGTAATTGGTCACACCCATGTCCGATACCTGGACATGGGAGCTAAGGGTACCCTTACGTATATCGAGGTCGACCAAGACGACCTTCTTGTGCGTGAGGGCGAAGCTCATCGCCAGGTTGATGGACACGAACGTCTTGCCGGCTCCCGGATTGAACGAGGTGAACATCACCACCTGCATGTTCTTCTCCTTCACCCGCATGAAGTCCATGTTGGTACGCACGATACGGAACGCCTCCGAAACCGAGTCGCGGCCGTTCTCATGCACCACCACTTCGTTCTTGTCCTTCTTGTCGCGCATCGGTATCTCGCCTAAGAACGGCACGGAGAGTACCCCCTCCACATCCTTCCGCGAGCGTACTTTCGTATCGCTGACCATCAACAGCCACAGGATACCGGCCGGTATCGCGCATCCTAACACGACAGAAGCCAACAGGATCATCATCGCCTTCGGAGCGACCGGGGCATTGCTTCCCGCCGCCGGGTCGATGATACGGGCGTTGCTTTCCGTCATCCGCTGCGTCAGCTCGTTCTCCTCGCGCTTGTTCAACAGGTAGAGATACAGCTCTTCCTTGATCTTCTGGCGGCGTTCCACCGAAAGGACCTCCTTCTGCTGGGTCGGCACGGCCGAGATGCGGCGGCTCGTCTGTTCTTCCTGCGCCCGGATATTCTTGATCTTGATGTTCAGGCCGACAATCAGGTTATCCACCGAACGGATGATAGTCTGCTTCATCGCGATCAACGAATTGTTCAGGTCCTGCACCACCGGGTTCTTGCTACTGCTGTTGCTGATCAGCTTGTCGCGTTTCAGCAACATCTCGTTGAACTCCCCGATCTGCGACTCGATGTTCACATCCGATATGCCCGTGTTCGCCGGGATCAGGTCCGAGTTCTTGCCGGGGTCCGTCAGGTAGTTCTTGATGTATTTCGCCAGGCTCAACTGGTTCTCCAGGCTCAATCCCTCTTGGCGGTACTGGCTGGACGTCTGCAGATACATGCCCGTCTCGGACGAGATATCCGTCAACTGGTGTTCCCGCTTGTACGACTCGATATCCGAATCCACATCCCCCAGTTCCTTCTCGATCACGATCAGACGGTCGTTGATGAAGTTGGAAGTGTTCATCACGATCTGGTTCTTGTCGTTGATCGCGTCCGTGTTGTAGACGGAGATCAGCGTGTTGATCACATCCTCCGCACGCGGGATGGAGACATCCTGGAGCGTCAGGTTGATGATCGTTGCCGTCTTGCTCGCCAAAGTAGCCTGCAAGCCGCTCTGGAAACGGAGCGCCACATTCTGCAACGGCGATTTCGTCACCTGCACGGTCGTATTGAAATACTTGTCGCCGTAATAAAGCGACGGGACCACCACCACCCGGCCGATAGGTGTCGTGACCGTATCGTTCAGCGCCACCTTCATCGGCTTGCCGTCCGAAACCTCCTGGTCTCCGAGGGTGAAGCCGGACAACATCACTTCCTTTCCGGAAACAGGGACCGCCTGCAACGAAAAGGCCTGTGCCTCTTCCGCATCCGGGAAAGAGAGCTGTACGGGCGACTGGGTGTACAGTTCCACCGTCCGCAGCCCGTCTTTTACCGTGTAGCTCACATCCAGATGCAGGTTGCGCGCCACTTCGGTCATCAACCGTCTGGATTTGAATACCAGCACTTCATTATCCACATTCCGCTTCGTACCGAAAAGCCCCAGATCCTCGAAAGCGGCCGATTCGCTCATCGCACCGCCCTTCGCATCGTCCTTGATCAGTACCGAAGCCGTCCGGGTATATACCTTGGGCGCCCACTTCAGATAGAGGAACGCCGTTCCGGCACATACCACGACAGACAGAACAAACCAATACCAGTTAGCCAACACCGTTTGCAGGATGTCCCCCAGGTTCAATTCGCTCTCTTCCACGCGGGTGTTCGTTTCTTGTTCTGTGTTCATAGGTTCTCTTTTTTTACTTTGTTAATGTCACAATCAGAGACGCGATGGAAACCAAGATCGAAGCGGCGGACAACCACACTCCCACCGACTTGTTCTGGTTGATCTCGCTCTGTCCTGCTTTCGCCTTGTTCGGTTCGACATACACGATATCGTTCTGCTGCAAATAATAGCAGGGAGAATTGAAGATGTCGGCCGAACGGAGATCATGGAACAGGATCGTCCGTTTCCCGTCTTTCTCACGGATCACGGCTACCCGGTCGCGTCGTCCGTAGATCGTCAGGTCGCCAGCCATACTCAAGGCTTCCAGCAAGGTGATACGGTCGCCGGAGATATTGAACGATCCCGGACGGTTCACTTCACCCATCACCGCCACCTTGTAGTTCAGGAACTGCACCGTCACGATCGGGTCTTTGATCAGGTCCTCCTCTATCAGGCGTTGCTTGATCAGGTCTGTCAACTGCAAACGGGTCAGCCCCGCCACATGCAACTTGCCGAGGATCGGGAAATCGATGTCCCCGTTGGTATCCACCAGATAGCCCAGCACGCGCTGCTGCCCTCCGCTTTCGCTTCCCAACTGGTACGTCACCATCGGCATATTGAACGGCAACGCCAACTCCGGGTTCTTGCTGTTCACCATGATCGCCAGCAAATCGTCGTTATGGATATACACTTCGTATTTCTGCTCGATCACCTGCTGCTTCAGCGGGACGACATCCTGCAAGTACACCACTTTCTTGGAAGATGCGCAGGAGGTACAGAGTACCACCACGCACATCAACATATAATTCCAGATTTTCACTCTTCTTTTTTCTATATTAAATAAACAATTACAACTTATTGAGCAACACCGCCACCGTGTGCCGGATGGCTTGCACCGCCTTCCTTAGTGATCGTCGTGCTTACACCTGCATATGTTGCGATTTCCACGCTGAACGGAACGACACGGCCCTGGTAGTTGAAGTTGACAGAGAAAGAAGAGAGGTTCTTCTTAGCCTTCATGTCGATCGTCACCTTCTGGTCGCCGTCCACTTTAGCCGTACCCAAAGAGAAAGGAATTTCTTCCACACCGGCAGCCGAACCTTTGGTTGACGTGATAGCCGCGTTCAACTGGTTGGCCAGGCTTTCGAGATCAGAGCCGCTCAAAGCGGAGAACGCGCTGCCCAACAACTGTTTCAGGTCGCCCTGGATTTCCCAGCCGATTTTCTGTTTGCCTGTCACTTCCTGTTCTGCAGCCGCCATCTTGCCTAAGTTGTCGATTGTGACGGTAGACAAGTTTTCTGTCGAGCTTCCGGCATCGGATACCGAATAAACCGGACCGAAGGAGTGGTTGGAGAAACCGTCCAAAGAGCAGGCATAAACATTACGGTCTGCATCGAAATCGGCTGTGCCCATTTCTTTCCAAGCATTGCCATCTTCCACGAAATGCTTTACATCGGCAAAGCTGATCGCGTTGCTGGTCGCATTCTTAACCGTCACTTCCACGCTCTTTTCAAATTTCAGTCCGTCGGGCGTACAGTTGATTGTCGAAAGACTGGCATGGTCGGCTTCGGCTTTCGCACCTTTCAGATATTCGGTCATCGTGATCTCGGTATCTTCCTTCACGGCTCCTGCCGGAACAGCCAGTTCGGCCACATGCGTACGTTCGTCATACACAATCGTGTCCTGATCAGCCGATACGGTCACCGGAGTGGCCAAAGAAGTCAAAGCCTGTGACAAAGAGATACTGCCCTGTTTCGGTGTGCCCGAAAGGATCACCGCGTCAGCCGAAACACCCACATATCCGTCCTTGGCAAACGTCACGACATACGTTCCGATCTTATCCATCGCCAACTGGTACGTTCCGTCGGCAGCCGTCTTGGCCGACTTACCTGACGTGCTGACTTCTACTCCCTCCAAGGCGGCAGAACCGTCCGTCACCTTACCGGCTATATAATAGACCTCCTTATCCAAAGGATTATCGGTCACGATTTCGGGAGTCGGTTCGTCATCATCACTACATCCTACAAATCCCACACTCAATGTCGCAGCCAAGCCCATGGCCAGCACTGCGCTCCACAAATTTTTCTTTTTCATACTCATTAAAAATAAAATTATTATATTATTTATTGAAAGATATTTTCTTGTGAGTCGGTTTTTAGCACACTCTCTCCAAATAGATCATCAATCCTGATTTCTCCTATCATAAGGAAGGCTGTTGCTCTCGTCCGGCCGGGTCTCGTAGTCCTGTCCGAGACGGCGGTGGAAGTATTCGAGGCCGCTCTGTCCCGAATATTCCATCTGGTAATATTCCGGCAGGCGCACCCGCACCTTACGCGACTTGCCCCATTGCGGCAACGGGACGGCAAAATGGAAACCGCCGTTCGCCTCGCCTCCCGTGTACATGGCATACAAACCGGCCGTCGTCCGTCCGAAATGCCGGATGCAGTCCACCCGCACCCCGTAGTCGCCATAGACATAGCGGTGCACACCCAAGTTGAAATCCATATTGAAACGCCTTTCGCGGAAACGGACCTCCGCCGCCCCGCTTACCCGCTTCCAATTCGACACCTGCCATTTGCCCTCGTAGAAGGTAGACGATCCGGTCACACCGCCTTCCAAGCCGAACAGCCAACGGTCGTCCGGCGTCGCATAGCGCAGTTTCAGGTCCGCCCCCATCCGGCTGTTCGTGAAGTTGCCGACCGTCACCCGTCCGAACGCCCCTCCGGGCAATCCGAACTCCTGGCTCAAGGTCAGTACACCCGCCCGGATATAGTCCATCTGCCCGACCATATTGTTCCAGACCGGCAGAATCACCTGCCCTGTGAAAGCCGCCCCTTTCCAGAGCCGCGCCTCCACCGCCGGAGCGATATTGATCACCGCCCCGTATATCTTGTCCAGCCACGAATTGTTCAACGTGATCTGCGGATAAAGCACCAGCTCCACCCGTCCGTCCCAGGGCATACGGACCTCATCGGACCGGAACGCGCGAGGCCGGGGCGTCAGTTCGTACCGGAGACCGCCCGCCACCGTCTTGAAATCGTAGCAATAGGCATACAAGGAAAAATGGTCGAACAGCCGGGCCGACACTCCCACATTCACCACCTTCGAGTCATATTCCGCCATCACCTCAAGCGGTTTCAGGAATGCCGGACGGTAGCTCACCCCGCCGAACACGCCCTTATTCTCGCTCCTGCTGCGGAAGGGCACATGTCCACCGACCGTCACGCCGATATCATGGCCGTAGAAACCGAAATGCTTCGTCCCGACCGCATAGACGGAAGAGAAATAACGGTTCCCTCCCGAATCCAGAAAAGGATTCAACTCGCCGGTCGTCAGCAAGTCATTCGAACCGATCACGACCGACGGCCACCATTTCCCCTCCTTCAACGGACGCAGGCGCAGGGAGACCGAACGGTCCTGGTTCCATTTGCCGGTACTCTTGACCTTCAACAAGGTGCACCGGTAGGCCACCTCCATAAACGGCAGGAATGTCAGGTTCACGAAATAGTTTCCCGAATTATATCCCCACTCCCGGGGTAGCATCTCCTGAGGCAGGTAGTTGCCTCCCGTCATGAACGTACCGTCTTCCTGCATATCGGCCGATGGGATGTTCAGTAGACCGGAGACGCCCAACGAGCGTTGGGCAATTGACAATTGAGAATTGACGATCGACAATGAGATGCCGATTGTCAATAGGGTTTGCTTTATTATTTTATGTTTCATATTCTGTTCTGTTACTTTTGGCTTGATCCAAAAGTAACCAAAAGATCAAGGCTTAACCGGCTGGGCTACTCCGGGCAAAGACTACGCTGTCGCCTGCGAAACTCGCTTCGCTCAGACAGCGCAGGCTCCTACCGCTCCGTCTTTGCCCTCCGCTTGACGCCCATCCGCTTAGGCCTTTCATAGAAAGCTCCGCTTTCTCTTGGGATGGCCGATACCGCCTGCTTCTCTCGCCTGCTTCTCTGCGATCCCTCATCAAGTGCGGGAACAGGCTTGTCCCCGTGCCCCGCACGGGGCCGCAAAAGAACTGTCGAAATCGGCCATCCCAAGAGAGCCGTCAGGCTCTACTTCCGGCCTAAGCTGGTGAGCGTTAAGCGCAGAGACCGCAGTGAGCGCCCGGAGCGTCTGCTGTTTGAGCGAAGCGAGTTTCAGACGCGACAGCGAACGAAGGGAACGGAGTAGCTCGCCAGGTTAAGCCTTGACTTTTTGGTTACTTTTGGGTCAAGCCAAAAGTAACATCAAGGTTCCCCAAGAATCCTCACAATCTGCTCCACCTGCCTCGGCGTCAGCACCCTTCTCGAAGCCGTCCAGCCGTTCTCGTGCAAGAGTCCGAGCAGGACGGGATTGCCGACGATCCACTGTTTCAAGCGCCTGGAAGCGACTTCGGGCGTGACATCCGGGCTATATTGCCGTCCCAGCCTCCGGAGAGTGGTGGAACGGTTTTTCCATTTTTCTTCTTCCTCATCCGTCCTCCCGGTCATACCCACCTCCAGTCCATTGTCGCCGGACGGCAAGCTGCGGCGGACAGGCCCTTCAACTGCGCCAGGCAATCCTCCAGCACCATCAACAAGCGTTCCCGTTTCTCCGTCTCCGCCACATCGGACAAAAGCCCGACGCCTTTCCGGATACGTCCGAGCAACACCAGCTCTTCCGAAGGCTGGACCAGCCGTACCGCCTCGCGGACATAAGCAGCAAACGCCTCTTTCCCCAGACGGCGAAAGAGCGAATCCGGATCGTCCCCTTCCGGCAACCCGATCCGTACCGCCTCCATCCCTTCGCCTACAAGCGTCGGGACAATCGCATCCGTCGCCTTACGCCCCGCCTTGTCGGCATCCAGCATCACGCGGACAGATGTCGTATATCGTTTCAACAAAGCAATGTGCCCCGTACAAAGCGCCGTCCCGCATAACGCCACCGTATGCCTGAATCCCGCCGCATGCATCGCCAGCACATCCTTATATCCTTCCACCAAGAACACGCTCCCCTCCCGGCGGATCGCCTCCCGTGCCTCATACAACCCGTATAACAGCTCGCTCTTCCGATACAGTTCGCCCGTTTCCGAATTGATATATTTCGGTTTATCCCGATCTTCGTCCGACAACCTCCGGGCGGCAAACCCGACCAACCGTCCCTCCTCGTCCCGCACAGGGAACACCAACCGGTTCCGCATCGCCTTCCAGCGTTCGGGAACCAAGAAGGGCGACTGCCCCACCCCGAAATCCAACCAGGTAGGAGTCAGTTCCGGACAACCGCTACCCGCAGGCAACAACATAGCCAAGAAAACTTCGTTCTCCACGGACAATCGAGAATCGACAACGGACAACCGTTCCGGCAACGCCCCCGCATCCTTATTGTCTTTCCCCTCGATCGTCAATTGTCCATTTTCAATTGTCAACTCCTTTGTCAATCGTTTCGCCGCCTCAGCAAAACCGACCTTCTCGATCTTACTGACAAAGGCGAACACATCCCCTCTCTCCCCGCAAGCATAGCAAACAAAGCTGCCCTTCTCTTCGTTGACGGAAAGGGAAGGATGGCGGTCTCCGTGGAACGGGCAAAGCCCCATCCACCGGCGGCCGACGCGTCTCAGTGTCGTATAGCGTCCGATCACCTCCCTAATCGACAGGGAGGCTTTCAGTTCTTGTATCTCTTGCTTCGTCATATCCCTAAAGAGGTTTGTGTACCGGGCTGGATATAATCCGTGATACGGGTGAACGAAGGGTTGTACCGGAAACGGGCGATCCCCGTCGAACCATTACGGTTCTTCGCTATATAGATCTTGCCGACTCCCACCAAGCTGTGCCCCGTCTTGTCGTCGCGGGTGAAGCCATAGCGTTCGGGACGGTAGATAAACGCCACACAGTCCGCCACCTGCTCGATCGTCCCCGAATCGCGCAAGTCGCTCATCACCGGCAGGTACGCCTTGTCGGCACGCGCTTCGCAGGCACGGTTCATCTGCGAGACCGTGAGCACCGGACAATTACTGTCCAACGCCAATTGCTTCAGCGCCCGGATATTCCGTCCCACCATCTGTTCCTGCGTCTCCCCCTTCCGGCGGTCGCCTCCGAGGAGGTGCAGGTAGTCCACGACCACCAAGTCGCATTTCCCCTGCCGGCATTGCAGCAGCACCTTCGCCCTGATCTGCTCCACGGTAGCCCCGACCGTATAGTCGAGGTAGAAAGGCAGGTCCTTCAACCGGAGGGCGGCCTCTTCCAAATGCTCCACCTCGCGGCCGGTCGGCTTGTTGATGCGCAGGTGGTCCGGGTTCACGTCCGTCATCCCTGCCAGCACGCGGTTCAGCATTTGCAGGCTCGACATCTCGAGGCTGAAGAAGCAGACCGATTTTCCGGCACGCGCCGCGTTCAGGGCCATCTGCAACGTGACCGCCGTTTTCCCGTCACTCGGTCGTCCGGCGATGATCGTCAGCTCCGTATTGTGGAACCCTCCGGTCACATAGTCGAACTCGGCAAGCCCGCTCTTCACCTGTTCGGCCTCCAGCTCGCCACTGAGGCGCCGATGATGCCAGGTCACCGCCTCGGCAGCCAGTTCCCCGATCGTACGCACCGGAGTGCCCTCGGCCGTCTCCTGGCGGAACTGCATCAGAAGACGTTCGGCCTCGCCGGCCAGTTCCTCAGGGACGGACGACACCTTGCCCGCCTTGAACGCCATCGTCCCGAACAACGTGACCAAGCATCTCAGTTTATATTGTTTCTTGATTCCTTCCACATAGGCCGCCACATTCCCGTCGTGGCGCACATTCAGCATATAGGGTAGCAGGAACGACAAACCGCCTAACCTGGCCGCCTGTTCCTCGTCCGCTTCACGCATTCCGCGTTCCACCAGCACCATATCCGGCCGTACCCCCGTTGCATAAATTTTCATGATCACTCCATAGACGAACCCCAACGAAGCATCGGCAAACATTTCCTGGGTCAACCCGGCCGATTCCGCCTGCACCGGCGCTTCCATCGAGGTCATCAACAGGCAGACCAACGCCTTTTCCATATCGTTCAAAGAGATGCCTCCGTTCATTTCTTCACCGTTCATCATTGCATGCCTCCTTCCCCGTTTGCGCTACAACAATCGAACTGCATGCTCCGTCCGCCCATACGTCGTTCGGCTTCTTCCAAGGCGAGGAAAGCGGCCTTCGCCGGTATCTCTTCGCCTTTCCTGCGAAAACCCATAATAAAATCATATCCGCAGACACGGATAAAAATTCCGTCTTCAAGGCGCTTCATCTCGATAAGCCCTTCATCTTTCAACCACTTCAAGCTCCGGCGCAAAGTAGTGGCACTCATTCCGCAGCATCCGGCCAGTTCCTCACATCGTCCGACATACTCGCCACGTTTGCACGTATAGGAGCGTCTTTTCAAACATACGCGTCCGTCAGCAAAATAAACTTCCGAAATCAAAATCAAATACGCCATGCCGATCGTCTTTTCCCGGCCCTTACCGTGAAATAACATGGTAAACACTTTGCGCGGAATTCGGACAAACGATTGTCCCAGGAATCCGGCTACCTTGTCTCTGCTTAAATTTGCATCCATAACAGTTGGATTTACAGTTTATAAAATTGGTTACTCGGTTTGGTGTTTTGTTGATCGGTCTGAGCAAACTATGAAACAACTACTTATGGCATGGTGTGGCGCGCATATGCCCACTCGCTTTGGCGATCTCTCTTAATATAATAAGAAAGATTCTTCTTATAAAGATTTATAAATAGCAATTTTTCAATTTTTTCAGAACATCAAATTCATACTTACCGACACCACAAAGGTATAGTCTATACCTCCGTTAAAAAAAACTGTTTTATGCAGATTTTCAATTCCCTTTATTCCTCAAAAAAGAAGCCATATAACACTACCAATCGGTTCATTCTTTATTTTTTATCACGTATTTTGAAGTTCTTGAATTCCGCTTTCATCCCGTCCACGATCTGATCGGCCTCCGGAAGTTGCTCCTTCAACTTGTTCAAAACCGTGTTTTCCGTATTTCCCGTGTCGAAGATGCGGTCCACATGGCCGGCCATCCGGGCGAACGAGCAGTCCTCGATAATGCCTGCCCTCATCATCGCCCCCATATAGACCATAAACAGGTCAGGACGTGCCACCCATACCCGGGCAAACCCCGGAGTTTCCATCTCGTAGCCACAACAACGGTACAGCTCATCACTGTAAACTTTGAAAAAACGATCCGCCAAATGGTTCCACGATTCGTTTTTCTCATCTCTCAACCCTTTGAACAGGAAAGCGAGCGCAAACAGCTCCACCTCCCGGTCTTCTTCCAACTTAGCGATATAATCCTGTAGAAGCGGAAAAGACAAATATTTTCCTGCTATCGCCCTCACTTTTTTTTATAATACCATAGGAAATCTTTCATGAAATCATCCCTTTTATTCTTATGCTTGTTCATTGCTTTAAATGTTTTTTCAGATCGTAGTATTATATGGCATTCTTCCTTTTTTCTTTCCTTTCAAAACATATATGTTTTGATTTTAAAACACCTATGTTTCGTTTTCAAAACACCGGTGTTTTGAATCTGACTGATCGGATGCAAATATACAAAAGATTAATCGACTCTATTCGACCCTAATCGACTCTAATCGACCCGGCGTTTTTCCCCTGCCGTATCTTTGTATAGTCAAAAGCGACATCTCCCTAATTATCAATCTTTTAATTTTTAATTTTTCAATCCCTATGCCATTAATTTACACTCTCGTCAAACGCAAAGACATGAGCAAAGACGCAGCATCAGGTGCAACTCTTTATCATGCACAGACCAGCATCACAAAAAAACTGACGCTGAACAAAATCTGTACCCGTATCGAAAACATCTGTACCGCCAGCCGCGGTGAGATCATCTTGGTGCTCGACGGCCTGATCAAAGTCATGAACGAAGCTCTTTCAGACGGTGAATCGGTTCACCTGGGCGAATTCGGCAGCTTCCGTATGGTTGCCGGCAGCAAAGGTTCGAACACCGTCGACGGTTTCAACACCGCCTTGTTCAACCGTGCCCACATCGTCTTCTACCCCGGCACGATGCTGATCAACCTTGTCAATAACGTCTCCTTCGAACGCTACGTCCCCAAAAAGGATGCCTCCAGCGAATCATCCGGTAGCGGGGGTGAGGATGACCGTCCGGGAGAACTTTAAATCAAGTGAAAGGTGAAAGGTGGAAGTAACTCCACGTTGCTATTTTTCAACTTTCAACTTTCAACTAAAAAATCACCTTTCAACCAAAAGAAATGAAGCAAAGCGAATTTTTTTCCTCCCTCCTTCCCCTTGCCCAAAAGGCGGGGGAAGCGTTCCGGATCAATCCGGCGGTCATACTGGCACAGGCGGCTATCGAGTCGGGTTGGGGACAAAGTGATCTTGCCAGCGAGTATCATAACTATTTCGGCATCACCGCCTACGGCCGTTCCAATGTATGGTGGAAAGGCCAAAGCATCGAGTTGGGCACCCATTCCCTCCGTTTCCGTGTCTACGACACCCCCGGCGACTCCTTCATGGACTACGCCCGCCTGATCCGTTCGGTCTACCCGTTCGCCGCCGACGTCAGCGACGACCCGAAAGCCTTCGCCCGCAAAATCGCCTACAGCAAATACATCAGCGAAGTCAACGGCGACAACCGTGCCGCCTATCAGGCGTTGTTGGTCAAAGTTTGCAGGAAGATCGGGAAAAAGTGATGGACAGGCTTCCTCCAGCGACATAAATAGGATATGCCTCTACAACCGGATTTTCCTGCGGGTAAGAGATTCTCAACCCTCTATCTTCTTATTTTTTTATCGATAATTTATAATTCATAAATCATAAATCATAAATCATGAACCTCCTTGAAACCATCCTCAATTTCCTCACCACCCTCGCCCGGATCATCTTCCCCCGGCGCAAACACCCGGTTGCCGGTGACGACCTTTGTCCTTGTCCTTTGCCTGAGCCTCCTATCCCTCCTCTCCCTGTGGAGGGGAGAAACGGAAGTAACCCTCGCCGCTCTCGGAGCAATTCTCTCCCTCCTCTCTCCCCGTCCCCCGAAACTCCCCACCCCGAAGCCGACTGGCTCGGCCTCTCCGGCTACACCCTGATGCTGGCGGGAGGAATCGGGAGTCTTTATAAGGTGCTGGCGGGATAAAGGGCTACAGAAGGGACATGTCAAAAGCCATTCCGATAGCTTTTTGACACATTTCTCCTTTTTATTTTAACAAATCACAATATTTCCTTTTGGGATATGGCCTTCTGTTTTTATTGTGCCACATACGCACCATCTTTGGCCTCAAAGATGGTGCTTGGTTCTTTCACATCCACGCTATGCCACACACCTAACGGGATCTGTACCCCATATTTGCCTTCGCGCGGACAAAGCGTAACACGGGAAACCTCCACGAACTTCCTTTCCCCGCCCGTTTCATCCTGACCGGAAGCCTCGGCATATAGAACAACCTCCAAATATCCCTCTATACAGATCGTCGTTTCCGCCGTTTCCATATGTCGGTGAACAGGTACTTGTGTCCCAGGCTCCAACGCATTCAGCATACGCTGACTCTGATCCAGAGCTGATGTGCGCAAGTCAAAATTCATACGCTTCCGCTCATTCGCCACTGCTTTCTGATGAAGATCGGAAAGCAGATTCTTATCTATTGTTTGTATATCCATACTTTCTTTGATTATTCAACAACCATCCTACTTCTTCAATGACTCAAGATATCTCTCATGAAGATGATAATATTTCCTCATGAACAAGAGATAAACCACAGCCAACAAAGCGATCACTATTCCCAAATAAACCCAATGAACAAGCACCCGATCCGGTAACGCATACACCATGACCAAAGAAACGGCCAACTGCAAGACCATATAAACAAGGCTGACCACCGGATGAGACATGTTCAATTCATTCGCCATCAACTGGTATGCATGTTTACGGTGTGCCTCTCCCAAGTTTTCATGAAGCATAATCCGATGGCAGATCGTAAGACAACCGTCCACCCCGTACACAACAAGAAAAGACAGCCATGTTATATCTCCGGTCTGTATCACCAATTTCCCGATAGAGAACAATAAGATAAAAGCAATTCCGATACTTCCGACATCCCCGGCAAAACACTTCGCCTGGTTTTTCGGACGGAAATTGAACAGGCAAAATACCACTACGGACAAGATCGCGACAATCAAAAACGAACTCTCCATAAACTGGATCTTCCGGTTCATCAACAGCAGCGGAACAAGCACCGCTAACGAATATCCCCCCGTGATTCCATTCACCCCATCCATAAAATTGATGATGTTCGTCGCTCCCACGCATACGATCAATGCAAGAAGCACGATCCACCACATATCCAAATACAGGATATCCAACTGATAGAACATCAATCCCATTGCCACAAATTGTGCCACAAGACGCAAACTGTCCGGCAAACTGTGAATATCATCCACAAACGATATTCCAGCAGCTAAAGTCACCGCTGCCAACATCCACGGATACTGGAAACCATAGAGACAACTCCACACCCATGTACCAACCAGAAAGATGACTCCTCCCCCACGCAACACCACCTTTGAATGAGAACTGCGCTGGTTCGGCTTATCAATGATATTGCATTTGTCGGCAAGACGGAAATAAATCAGCTCTGCCATAAGCAGAAGCACAAAAATCAACAGATACAACATATATCAAAAACTTTTAATCGTCTTGATCAAACCTTCCTTAGCCCTGACCGGCATCTTATCTACTCCCAAAGCCGACTTTATCTTCCGGTTGGAAACGACATAATTTTCAGTCAACTTGGCCAGACGCTCCCTGTTCAAGGGCAGATGCAGACAACCTCCGGCACTCGCCGCCATCTCCATCATCTTCTTGTTCAAATGCCAGATATGCGCCCTCCGTCCCATAGCCTCACAAATCACAGCTATCAGTTCGTTGGTCGACAAAGCTTCATCATCAGCCATATGATAGACTCCCGAAGCTACCTCTTTGGTTAACAGACCTTCCACAACATAGCACAAATTATCGATAGAAGTAAATGTCCGTTTATTCTCAAAAGCCCCCAACGGCCATGGGATTCCTTTCTTCACCACATTATAAAGCAAATTCAGATTTCCTTTGTTTCCCGGCCCGTGAATCATGCAGGGACGCAATATATAGACCGATTTGTCAGCCGGCCATTTTTCCTGAATATATTCCTCGGCCTTGATCTTGCTCTCACCATAAGGTCCTTTGGGCGAAGGCACAACCTCTTCGGTCAGGATATCTCCCTCCACCTGATCAGTAGCCGCTTTCACCGAACTGAAGAAAACAAACTTCTTCGCAGAAGAACCCAAGAAATAGTCATAAATCTTTTGTGTCAGCCCTGTATTGATATCAAAATAAACCTGCGCCTTAGATTGATTCTTCGTATCATGCGCTTTCCCCGCCAGATGAATAATGGCATCTACCTCCGGAATATTCCTTTTTCCAAGATCATCCCAACTATAAGTTTTTACCACTCCATCCTTTTCAGGAGCAACAATATCTAATCCGTAAAGAATATGTTTTTCTTTTAATGCATTTACCAAATTAGCTCCCACAAAACCATGGATACCGGTTATTAAAATTTTCATTTATATAATTTTTCTATTTCACACCAAACCTTTCGACAATCGAAATACTCTTTTACCCATTCACGTCCGAACTTACCATCTATACGATGTTTCAACCGGATCTCATCTATCTTTTCAACTATATCTTCCGGATCATGGGTAATAAAAAGGCCACTCCTACCATCGCAAATGGCATCACAACAACCCGTTACGCGGGTGGTAAGCACTGGTAATTCCATTGCCTGAGATTCCAAGACACCAGTAGGAAATCCTTCACGATAGCTGGGTAATACATACAGATTCATCAAGGAATAATAATATTCCATTCCTCCATTGACAAATCCGGTATAAATGATACGCGGATCATTCTCAATCCTTTCCTTCACATCCTCCGGCAAAGCATCCCGGACCTCAAACATACCTACCAACAAAAGCTTGCAATCGTCCGCATCTTCCAGCATGTCGAAAGCCCGTACCAAAGAAATAATACCTTTATCTCGTACAAGACGACCGGAATATCCAATCACAAAATCACTTTCTTTAATCCCCCACCTCTTACGAAGGTCAGCCACTTTCTGCCGATCCACAAGGGCCGGATTAAATTTGAACTCCGTATCAATTCCTCCACAAGTACCATGTCCCAATACTATTTGTTTATTGGCAGGCGCCAATCGATCCTCAATACTACGCTTAAGAACCGAAGGACTTACACATACGATCTCAGTAGCACAAAATGATGCCAGCCTGTCCACGCTCATTAAAATAAAACGTTTAAGACCACGACTCGTCTCATAAACCAACCCATGACGAAAATAGATACGGTTAGGAACTCTCATCAGCCAAGCAGCCACCATAGCCAAAAGTCCTCCTTTCGGAGTATGTCCCACTACTATATCAATATCTTTCTTCCTAATGAATTTACAAATATTCCGAATCGTAATAAAATCCTCTTTCAACGAAATACTACGATTAACCGGACTCTCTATATAATCAAAACCTTGTTTTTTAGCATAATCAGCCAAATATTCGCTCGGACTACACACAACATTCATATTATAGCCCTTACTCTTAAAGTATTTGAATTGATCACCAATAAAATAGGGAAGAACAAAGTAGATGTTTACGACGTGTAGGATGTTCATAATACCAAATAAAATACTTCAATCTTAATCATTACAACGTATAGCCTCAAGTATATTAGTTTCTGAAAGACATAAATGGGCAGGTAACTTCTTACGCCTACGTTTACCTATAATATAATCAATTTGACCTACAAAAGCAAAAAAAGCATAAATGATAATTTTCACAAACATGAACAATGAATTTTTCACAAACCAAATAAAAGACTTATTATATTGATGATAACGACTAAAAATTTTTAGCATAGTTCGCTGTGATAAGAAATTTTTACGAAAAGAAGGAACACCAAATTCTCTATAAAACAACAAAGGTTTACCTATCGCATAAAAAGTACTCATAGAGCTAGTACGTGTCCACAATTCAAAATCTTCAGCTCGGAGTGCCCACTCCTCATATAGATTCTGTTTAAACCATTCAATACGCCCCATTATCGTAGGATGAATAAAACTACATACATTTCCCTGAGTAAATTCAGAACCAATAATTTTATTATGATTATCTATAGTCATAATAGATGCACCCACTACATCAACTTCAAAATGCTTTTCTAAAAATAATACTTCTTCTTCAATGCGAGTAACTACCATAATATCATCCGCATCCATACGGGCATAATATTTTCCTTTCGCCCTCCTTATAGATTCATTCAAGCGATATACAAGACCTCTATTTTTACCATCTGATAGCACTTGTATACGTTTATCTCTAGAAGCAAACTCATATGCAATGTCATAAGAACCATCAGTACTGCCATCTTCCATTAGCAATAGTTCCCAATTTAGATAAGTTTGATTGATACAAGATTGAATCGCAGATGCAAGATAATCCTTGGCATTATAAATAGGTATAGCGATAGTCACTAGAGGAGTATACATAACAAATTTATTAAGAATAAATAAAATGCATAAACAACGTAAAAGACAAGTGACCTAGCAAAATCCAATATGCGCACACACCCTGTTTCCTTCCCCAAATATCCATTTTTAGCAAAGGATAAGAAAGTACAACAGGATATAAAAACCACGAAAGGTATGCAAAACGGTCACTAAACTGTGCACGGATAACCATAATCCAAAAAGCATTTGCTAAAAGATACGTTGATAACAATATTGAATACTTTTTATTTTCAATCTTTCTTTTAATAGTTATATAATATCCCAAAATAATAGGAATTGCACTATAAAACAAAAAGTCCCATCTAAATCCAGTATGAGAAAAGCCCGTAAAATCATCTGCAATAAGATACTTATCCAATCTGTCATCAAATCCTAATCCTTGAAATAAATTTGCGACTTGATTCCCTACAAATAAGCTAAAAAAAATAGATAAAAACCAAAATTGAAAACATCTACGTAAGCCCACGATATAATAGGCTAAGAAGAAGCATATTAAACCTAATGCTATAGATTTATGAACAGAAAACGCATAAATAAAACAAACTATTGAAACTATAGGCAACTTATTCTTTTTTCGATTCAAATATAAACTTATTGCTAACAACAATATGGAATGTGCCATACCACTACGAATGGTATTTGTAGAATATGCAAAAGTAAGAAATGATACAAGAATAGTCAAATAGATAAGTTCTCCATTTACTTTATCCAAAGAACGAGATGCCAATAAATTACATCCGAAAAATATTGCTGCAATAAAAGTAAACCAAGACTCAACAGATAGACCTAACAAATGGCCTAAATTAGCTGTCAATAAAAAACCTGGCTCATTATTAGTATCTATCATTTGAGAAGACAAATAATAATCAGTATATGCAAACATATCCGTAAAAGCACCTGCTAATGGACGCGTACCGATAAAAAGAACTACTATACAAGTCAATAATAGGATAAAAGATTCAGAAAATAATTTTGTTTTTTGTAATGAAAAAACAGATAGATTCTTTATCTTCAAATAGTGTAAATATGCTATAAACCCTACAACTACAAGATAAACACTATTGTATAAATTAGCAGGAATAAATGAAGATTGCATACTAATTAACTAAATTCTTAAGCCATTTTAAACTATTAACACCAAACATCCTATGTGCTAATCGTGTTACACTAGTTCTAATCGGACCATAATTACTACACCAGGTTTTCGAGAACCAATGTATGGTTCTAGTATTCTTAGTCTTACGCATTACACCTGTCAAATCATCAAAGGGATTGAAATAATCAGAAGGATAGGTATATATTCCTTCTACATTTTGAATGATTCGACCATCTTTCTTATACCCGAAACTCATCAGAACATTTGTTGTATGAATAACAATTGTTGTTTCATCAAATGAGCCATCACTTTTTAAGAAGTGTAAATTTTGATAATAATCCAATATGAACTTATAAATTTGATGATAAGCCACAGATGCCATTCCTAAACCTGGATTTAAAAAATAATCGTGTTGAACCCCCATAAAACCTCCTTTGGCTAAAATATCATCCATGGGTCTTATAACCTCTACATCTGTATCAAAATACACCCCCCCATAAAAATATAAAATCCAAAAACGGGCATAATCACTAACAAAAGCATATTTTTTGGCATTATATGCTTCCTCTACATAAGGAATAAGATGTACGTCAAAATTATCTTCATTCCACTCTTTGATCTCATACTCTGGGAAAAATTTCCTCCAACTTTCAATGCACTTTTTGGCTGAATCCGGTAACGGATTTCTACCAAACCAACAATAATGTATTATTTTAGGAATCATAAGTTATTTATTTTTATAACAAATTATCTGGTTACCCAAAGGTAATTTCGACAGCAGATAAGACAAGACATAAGAAAATAGAATGGTTAAAATAATAATAATAAATGTCTGCAATATATAATACTTAATACAGGAAAAACGTTCTAACCAATCAGCTAAGTATTTAAGAATATTCCACCACAAAATAACAAGTATAGGACAATCAAGACTTAAATACCAAAAAATATCACCAAAATCCAATCCATATTGTTCTATGAAAAGTTTATACACAACAGGAATCAATATAACTATACACAACAAAAAATAGAAGTTAGGAATCTAAGATAAATACCGAAGCGACGAAGATAAAATCCTAAAATAAAATATCCGAGAAATCCACTTGAATAATACAGAATACCATAAGGACTTTCTTCTAACTGCAACCATGGTTTGAAGAATGGATATAACAAAGTAATACCCCATATAAACAAATAAAACTTCAATGTTTTTTTATCTACTTGACTTAGCCACGAACTAATTACAGGTGCTATAATATATAATCCAATAAGCATATACATAAACCAAAGCACACCTTCCTGCCTATAAAAAGGTAATGATAATATTGATTTTATCAACATATTTATATCTCCAGCAGTAAATGTACCATTAACAAATAAATATATCAAAGACCAAAGTAAAACAGGTAAAATAAATCTCCCCCTCTTTTCTTTACAAAATTCACACTATCCAAAGGAGTATTTTTAACAGGTAGAAGTAAGGCTCCTGATAATGCAAAAAACAGACCGATACAAGGCATCGTTAAATAAGTAATACCCCACGTAAAAACAGCAATAATTCTATCACTCGGCATAGGAGCATGCATAATAATAACCATTAAACATGCAACCGTACGAATTATATCAAAATGAAAAATACGTTCATGCATATTACGACAACTTACACGCCAAATTTTTAGCTTCAATAATATTATCTTCTATAGAACAATAAGTCCAACTACCATAACGCCCAATTGAATAAATGTCAAATTCAGCCAAGAGATTCTTTTTCTCCACTACATCTGCGACAGAATGTTTATTAATATGTACATAAGCAGGATTCATAATGATACTTTGAAAATCTAATAGAAATTGAGAATCATCCACAATACCTGAATCTTTCAGATCTTTTAACACCACACCTAGCCATTCATTTGAACAGATTTTTTCATCTTTATTAAATCCTAATTCAACGTACAAAGACATTCTATTTTGAGCCAAAATATTATTATAAAAACCAACACGATAAAAACAATACTTCTTCTCAGGAAAATATAACCAATGATTTATGGAATCTTTTCCTTTAGTATTAAATCCTAAATTAAAACAAAGGACTTGGTTCCAATTGTAAATATTTTGATCCCAAACAATATTTGTTTTTTTTAGCAATTCCGGAAAAGGCAATGTAGATATTAAACGATCATATTTAAACACTCTTCCGTCAGTGAATACTACAAGATGCTCAGATAATTTTATTTCTTTTACTTCTTCTCCACAATGAATTTTTGACTTATCTAAACGAGCAGCTACAGAATTAATATATTCAATTGCCCCTCCCCTCGGATAAACAAAATGTCCATTATAAGATGCATTATCAGATGACTTAAAATTTCGAATAATATCTTCCTTATTAGCATAAGGGAAAAAACGTCCCATTGCATTTTTATCCAATTTGTTTAAATCACATGCATAAAGTTTCTCATTATAAGGAATCAAAAACTTCTCTGCTATTGCCTTTCCAAATTTACAATATAACATTTCTTGAAAATTATCAAATTTATTATTACCTACAGTAAATAAATCAAAGAGACATTCCAGCAATTCTTCTTTATCAAGTTGATGAATATTTTTTTGAAAAGGATAATCAATTAATAAATATTTATATTTTATTTTTGTTTCTTTTAAAATAGAAACCATCTCATCTTTATCCATTTTCTCTAAAATCAAATCCTTTATTTCAGGATTTTGAAAATGAAAAAAATGCCCAGAAAAATCCCAAACAAAACCATTACGTTTAGTTGTCCGACAATACCCTCCTATTTCTGATTCTTTTTCGATTATAATATAATCATTATCACCTTTAAACATTGCATAACTTAACCCTGTTATACCAGCACCAATAATCAAATCCATAATTTAATAATTTTCATTTTTTACTACAGGTAACTGCTTGTATTCTTTATTAAATAAATATTTTATCCCATCTAATTCACCCTTAATATGTTTTACAACTAATTTAAATCGCAACAAGATCATATTAGAAATTATTCCAAGTAAAGAAGATGTTATAAGCCAATACATAAAACATATAATACTAATTAATCTAAATACAAGATTAGAACTCGGTTTATAAACAAATCTATGCCAAAAAATGATATGATGTTTAGCCAAAGCATAAACTGCTTTTTGCGTACGTTCATAACTAGATCCCCCCCCATCTAAATGAAGAATATGAATATTTGAGATTCCTCCTATTTTATACCCCAACTTGTAATATTTATAAAAATTAATCTGATCATCTGGCAAACTAAAACTAGTCAATTCCAACCAACATTCCTCTTCAAATTTGATTTTTCTTGCAATTTCAGTCTTCACTAAATAACAAGCACCAGGTGCAGTTTGGGCTTCATACAATAGCTCTTTTGAGAAATCAATATGTTCATTATATAACCAACCACCAGCCATATTTATTTTAGTATAATACTTTTTTCTATTTATTATCATTGGCATAGCTGAAGCGGTTAAGACACACATTAAAAATGTAGACAATGTAGTTTTAGGAACCATCTCTGGAATAATTGGAAAAGTTATGTTCACTTTCTTTTCCACTATAGGTTTAAATAATCTTTCAACCATAGTAGACTCAAATTCCAAATCATCATCCAAAAACAAACAATATTCTGATCTTGCTTCAATTGCTCCCAAGGAGCGTTGAGAAACAATTCCCTTTTTACTATAAATATAACGTTCATAGCCTAATCTCTCCGGAGGCAAATCATAACCCTCAGCGAGAACAACTAATATTTCTTTAGGTTTAATTGTTTGAGTATCTAAAGATTTTAACAGTCTCATATACTTGTCTCCAGCCAAGCCTAATGTACGAATAACAGCCGAATATTCTAAATTCATAAGCCTAAATATTTATTTATTAAATAGATTAATCCACATTTTCATTACATTATCAAGATGATATCGTTGGGCATTTAAACGCGCAGAATTTCCCATTGATACTAAAAGCTTTTTATCCTCAATAAGATTTATGATAGCATTAGAAGCTTTAACAATAGAATCATTTTGAATTAAATATCCATCAACACCATCATGAATAATATTTTTAGGTCCATGAGGACAATCAAAACTAATAACAGGTAGACCAACATCCATTGCCTCAATCAATGTCAAGCCGAAGCTTTCTGTTTTAGAAGTACAAACATATATAGATGCTTCAGAGAAAACACGTTGAATTTCAGATGTTCCCCCCATAAAAAATATATTATTTTGTAGCTTTTTCGATTTTATCAATTCCAAAAGCTCATTTTTATATATAGGATTACCCTCTCCATAAATTTCAAATCTATATTTCGGATACTTTTTAATAACTAATTCCGCTATTTCAATAAACAATTCGAATCTTTTCACTCTATCTATTCTACCTACAGTTACTATCTTAGAATAGGATAAATCAGATATATAGGTAGATTTTTTTATTGGATTAGGAATTACTTTGATATTTTTTTTATATTTAAAATAGTCCGCCTCTTGAGGAGTCAAAACTACTACAGCATCATAAAAACGTTGAATAAAATCATCTATACATACTTTAATAGTACCAAATTTTCTTTGGTATTGTGAATCATGATATTCTCTAACTAACATAGCCTTACCTTTTATAAGGGGTAGAAACCAAAACTCATATCCAAAATTTGGAACAATAATAACATCAGGTTTTATCTTCTTCAGTAAACTAACAGTTCTAAAAAAATGTTTTGGCACAAGCTTTAAGCATCTAAAAGAATAGAGAGATTCATATGTATAATCCACATTATAATTTATGTTCAAATCTTCATAATGAACTTTTGGTGATATAGGATAAACAAAAGGCTTATCTCCTTGTTCATAAGTAGATAAATAAACATCATTACCTATTTCTACCCAATAATTCAATTTCATAACAGTTACTTTTTCAATTCCACCATGAAGAACAATTTGACCTGTAAAATACAATATTCTCATCTTGATATTTTATATAAAAAACGTAATATAGGAAAAATCAACTTTGCATATATAAGAATCATAAATGGAGAACCCAACCATAATAATTTGTACAAAATACGATCATTAATACAATATGGTTGATACAAACGATATTCACTATCAGTATAGTGACCTTTGCATTTACATATTAATGATTGTAAAGATACAATTTTATCATTTATACACAAATTTGAATCAACGATTCCTTGTAACACTCGAAGATAATATTGTATTATTGAAGCTTTGTACAAATTCAAAGTATATTCTTTAAATTTAAAGGATAAATCTTGATATCTTTTCTGCATTTCTAAAAGGCACATTTCCTCTGAAGCAAGAGACAATTTCCTATGTGACAATGAATTGGGAGTCAATCTATATATATAATCAACTGAACTTATAAAGAATAAAGAGTTAATATATGAAATATATTTCAACATAAAATCACAATCCTCTGCATAATGCAAGTTTTCATTAAAACATATGGAATGATCGTGAATAATTGATGCTTTATATAACTTAGATATTGGTCCTCCATTTTCATAAATTCGATATTTCACTATACATTCTGCAAGATTATCATCTTCTAATAATCTATTTTCATAGACTTTATCTATTCTACATTCAGTTTGAGTATTCCAATATTGAATTCCTGATACAACAAAATCAGCACTACTCAAATATGCTACATCAACTAAATGCTTAACATAATCAACTTTTACAATATCATCAGAATCAACAAATACAAGCCAATAACCATGAGCATATTCAATACCCATATTACGAGCAGAACTAGCACCTGAATTTTTTTTAGAATAAACACAAATACGTGTATCAAGCTGTGACAAGATTCTACATTTATCTAAAGAATCATCACTACTACCATCATCAACTAATATAATTTCTATATTCTTATATGATTGGCACAATAATCCATTAACACAATCCTCTATATAGGCTGATGAATTATATACAGGAACAATTATGGAGACTAATTCTTTATTAAGATAATCCATTACGCAAATAATTAATACTCTTATTAATCATTTCATTTTTCTTAGAATCAACAACAGTCCAATCTATTGGAACATTTTCCAACTTTTTATTTACTACTATACGGGACTCCAATCCAAATTTTGATAACAATGAGACAAAACGGGTAGCCCCTCTATCTGCATTGATCAAAGAATAAAATTCTCTATGAAATATAATAGAAAAAACTGTCCCATGAAAAGAATCTGTTATCACAAAACTTGCATCCCTAAATAAAGCCAACCATTCTTCTACAGAATACATAATGCTATTATGAGCTGAAAAAATGATTATTTCACAATTATTTTTACGAGAGAATTCCTCTATAATTATCATCTTTTCACTACTAGTATCTAGCATATAGCAGCATACATACCTTTTGCGATTCACAGGTATATCGGAACAAACTGAACAATAATCATCACTTGATAAAAGTAAAGTAGGATCCAATACTTCACAAGCTTTAACATCCAAATATTTTTGACACAAATAAACTCCACTGTGTTCACGTACAGATACAGCATTAAACTGTTTCATTAACACCTTGCATACCTTTGTTTGTTTATCAGTATATTCCCAAGAATCAACTCCAAAAGAGGCTGCATAAGATATTTTTACTAGTTTTTCATTTTTTAAAAAAGAAAGATATGTATCATATAAACAATTAGGACTATACCTCGGACGCCAAACTTGATCACTACCTACTATCACTGCACCAATTTTATACTTTTGAATAATATCCCTATTATAAGACAAATACTGATTATCAGTTAATTTAATATATTTATGAACAAATTTCATTATTCGTTTATCGCGTGGAAAAACATTTCTATAAGGAGTCAAAGCTCTTCTCTTCGAAGAAAATGGATATAATAAAATTGTTTTAATTGTCTGAAACAGATAAAACCATAAAGGACTACTATCACGATAATCTATAGTCACAGGATGATGGCCTAATTTTCTTAATACACATTGTAATGCAAAATTTTGCAACACCCCTCCATAATTTGCCTTAATAGGCTGAGTTACAATCGCTACATTCATACATTTGATTTTGACAATAAAAGTAAATATAAACCATTAGCTAATCCTCCCAAACCATAATAAGATGCATAATCATTGAATCCACATGTATCTCCTGTACAAAAATCAATCAATCCATCTTGACGAATAAAAGAGTGCAATTGAGAAAAATTTGGAACATAATCTGGAGATATTAATACTTTATACAACTCACAAAGTAAAGCGACAGATGAATCAACTATTGAATAACCTTGAAAAGGGAATTGAACATAGGTTATTGATGATAATAGAGAATTAATAGAATCATTTTTATCACCCAAATAGGCTTTAGCCAACAGATACCATCCCAATCCTCTTCCCCAATTACTACTACCCAAATGGATTCCAGTAGTAGTATCATAACCATGTACAGGAAAACCAGTTAAGGTATTTGCATGCGTTAAAAAGTCATCATAAACATTTCGAGCTATTTTATAATACTTTCCATCCCCTATCAATTCACTATACATACATAAAAAAGGAACAATCATTCCCAATGTATCCACTAATTGAACATTTGAATGACAACGGTATAAAATCCTATCTGTTTCAAATCTTCCTAACAAATAATTCGCAATATAATGTGCAGCAACTTTATACTTGTTATCGAACGTTAACTTATACATATTAATAAAACAACATCCCATTGGGACTTGATCTACCACAGAAATTTTATATTTAAGGTTCCCGTCACTATGAAACATTCCAGCAATCTTCTCACCTATGCAAGAAATTAATTTTTTTTCATTATATATAAGTATATATTCTGAAAGTCCCCAATACAAGAATCCCATAGGATAATTCCCATATACTTCCTTCCGCTTACCTAAAAACTTGGCTACTTTATAACGAAACAATCCTTCTGGATGCTGGTTTACAGAATCAAAGATAGCCGACATTGAAGCCTTTAGAACAGCATTATTTACAATCCCAATTTGATCATCAACAGAAAAATATTTCATGCTTCATTAATCTTTAGTAAAAAATTTATTACTATAAAAATAAACCATTTTTCTTTCCTTTTTTTTCAATCCTAAAAAAAATACCAAACAAACGGTTATAAAAAAAAGAAATATACAAAATATAAAAGTAAATAAAAAACCAGAAGGTTGAAAAAATAGCTTTAATATATATGCAATAGTAAAAGATAATCCACCTATTATAAAAGCTTTCATTATAACATTTAACATAAAATAATTCATTGAAATACCAATTATATTATTTACAAAATACACTCTAACAAATAAACATAATATACTTATTACAATATTAATAATATACACATAAAAAGGAGGATAATTATGTTTAAATAAAATATAAGATATCGGTAAAATAGAGAGAAGTATTATGCTAACTACTATCTGATATATCTTAATCACACCTGTTGCTTTTATAGCATTAACTAAAGGTTCAGATATACAATCAATTAAAGATAACAACAATGCCAAACGAACAAATACAACTGTATAGTCAGGAACATTATTTAACCATAATTTAAGTAGATAAGGAGTTTCAGAAATAACAGGAACGGTAAAAATTAACATTAAAAAAAAAGCATAAAGCGAACCCATAGAAACAAGTTCATGGAGTCTACTCACCTCATTAGAAGCATAACTTTTGATTATTTGTGGATTTATAGCTGTCAAAAAATTAGTCCAAAAACTATTCAACGTTGTCTGAACTTGAACAGCAATAGCACGAGCTGAATTTACAACAGGACCAAAAAATAGATTCAATAATATATTCACACCTTGAGTTAAACCTATATATGAAACATTACCTAAAATACTCCAAACAGTGAATCCTAACATTGGTTTGATAATGTGCTTATCATACATCCATATTATCCGACATTCTTCATACTTTATTTTACTATAAATACGGTATATTAGAGCAATAAATATACTTACACATAATTGGAGAACAGCATAAAGAATTAAACGATCAGCCTTACCTATCAAAAGAAAATAAACAACAAGTAGCTTTAAAAGCACATTTAAAAGCTCAACATAAGCATAAACATTCATTTTCTCATGGGAAATAATTACAGCATTATATGGGACCTGTGTTACACTAACTATCATTGACAAAATAGAACATTGATATACCCACATTGCAGCTATCATCCTATCTTCAGATATTACCAATTTATTAACAACAAACCATAAACCTACAGTTTCTGCTAAAAACAGTATCAACAAACTCACAGCTATATGTATTTCAAAAGCTGTAGAAAACACTTTTTGTGTACGACAAACATCCCCCCTTCCAATTTCAAAAGTCAAAAATCTACTAGTAGATAATGACATAGCTGCATTAATGAAAGATAACATAGAAACAATTCCCCCCACTACGCTATAAATACCAAAGTCTTCTACCCCTAATGTTGCTAATACGACACGAGAAGTATATAACCCTACTATCATAGTTAAGAACATACGCAGATAAAGCGTCATTGTATTTTTTGCTATAATTTTATTACTAGAGTATGACATACAAGAAACTATTAACACTCAAAAAGACATCCTTACCTTTATTGATAAAACGTTTTTACAATATATCAAAAGCAATATCCATTCAAAGAAAAAAAATATCCAATGATATTCTATATATAATATAGGTAACCTCACTAAACTAATTATAATTACCACCTCTATGTCAACAAAAAGAATCTCTATTGTTGATCCAGCACTTCATATACTGAATTCTTGCTCTTGAACTCCGGCACGATTCCTTTCATCATCCGGACGGTACCCATTTTATCTACTCTGATGGCAAGGTCGATCAGAGGGTTCATGACCGTACAGATGTCTTCGTAATCGTATTCCCGGACTTGGGCACGGTAGATCTTTTCGTTTTCCGTAGGTAATGTATTTTCTTTCGTTGCTAAAAGTTCTTCGTACAACTTTTCACCCGGACGAAGACCGGTATATTTGATCTCGATATCCTGCTCGGGGACAAGGCCTGCCAGTTCGATCATGCGACGTGCCAGATCGGCGATCTTTACAGGAGTTCCCATATCGAAGACGAAGATTTCGTTTCCTTTACCCATAAAGGCGGCTTCCAAAACCAGACGGCAGGCTTCGGGGATCGTCATGAAGTAACGGATGATGTCGGGATGGGTAACGGTCAGAGGGCCGCCCTTCGCCAACTGCTCGCGGAAACGGGGAATGACGGAGCCGTTACTGCCTAACACATTGCCGAAACGGGTAGTGATAAAGCGGGTTTTACCGGAATACCGACCTTTGCTGATAGCAATGCTCAGGCTTTGTACATACATCTCCGCCAAACGCTTGGACGCTCCCATGACATTGGTCGGATTGACCGCTTTATCGGTCGAGACCATAATGAATTTGTCTACTTCATATTTGACTGCCATATCGGCCACGTTACGCGTACCGTAGACATTCGTATGGACGGCTTCGCACGGGTTCTCTTCCATCAGGGGCACATGCTTGTAGGCGGCGGCATGGAACACGATCTGGGGATGGAAACGCTGGTAGATGCTTTCTACACGGTGGATCATGCGGATGTCTCCCATGACAGGGGCAAATTCGACATTGGGGAACTTTTCTTCCAGTTCCAGCCGGATGTTGTGCATCGGGGTTTCAGCACTGTCGAACAGGACCAGTTGCTTCAGGCCGAAGTGACAGAGCTGGCGGCAGAGCTCGCTACCGATGGAACCGGCGGCTCCGGTAACCAAAACGACTTTGCCTCTCAGGGAGTTGGCGATCTCCTCCATGTTGATACGGATCTCTTCGCGTCCCAACAGGTCTTCGATACGAACTTCGGGAAGGGTACGCAGCTGTATTTTACCTCCCTGAAGTTCGTCGATGGAGGGTAACAGCAGCATACGGATCTTCTTTTTCTCGCAGAAACGGACCAGGCGTTCGCTTTCCTCTTTTACGACCTTGTAATCGGTGAAGAGAATGGCCTTGATGTTATAGCGGTTCACCAAACGGTTGAATTCTGCCTGATCGGAAACAAAATAGACTTTATAGATTCCTATACGCATAGAGATTCTCGGTCCGAACCGAAGAATACCTTCGACCTGATAAGAGGAGTTTTCGCGTAAAAACGAATCGTTCAGGAGTGCCGGAGAAGAATTCTCATGCCCGAAAATAAGGAGTTTGTCTTTACTGCGAGAAGTCATGCTGCTCACCATAAAGGTATAGGCCGTGATCAGGAAAACACGGAAAATCGTCAGGATAAAGAAGGTAAGGAAGAAATCGATCACACTTCCCAACAGGAAGCTACGGAAGGAAAAAGCATCAGTCGCCAGGAAAAGGATAGGCAGGATGATCGCAACTTTCAGAGAAGAGGCCATAGCGATACGACCAGTCTCAGTAAAAGCAGAGTGACGGATAATCCCTTTATAGGTCTGGACAATAAAGAAACTGATAATGCTACAAAACGACGAGACTAAAAAAACTTTGAATATAACCAAGTTGGAATAATCATGGTCTAAAATGTAGCTGATTAAGGCCAGGGAGGTGATGGTCGAAAACACGGAAAGAAACAGATCAATCAGGAGAATCACCCAACGATTGATATATTTTTCTCGTGTCAGCCTTAATAATAAATAGTTGATTTTCATATGATTAAAGAATTAATTACCCCACACAAAAGTTCGTCAGTCCCAATATAGGCAACGTAATCGAATAATCTTGGTTACAAAATCTCAAAATAAAATACCATTAATTCGTATTAGAAACGGCGACTATTTTGTACTTTAAAGTACAAAATAAGAGGTATTTAAATACCTCTTATTTTGTACTTTAAAGTACAAAATAAGAGGTATTTAAATACCTCTTCAGGCGATAAATAATATTTTATTTTGACAGTGCAAATATATTTAATTTCTTTGATATTCAAACTTTTTCGAATTTTAATAGCTTAATTATCAATCATATCCGATTTTTACAAAAATGTATGATAATCATATATTAATTTTATTATTTACTTTAATTCACAAGAATATTTTTTACTATTATAAATAGATATTTTTTCGATTATAATAATCAAATAATACATGATTATCAATTATTATTGAAAAAGTTTTACCCTAATCGTAAATTAGACTATTTCTAAATAGTCTAATTTCATCCGCTCTTTTTCGGCCGTATAACAATGAAAGATAATCAATCTTGATTTTTCCTTTGTTAACCAATTATCATAAAATATTGGTTTACAAATATTTATCATACAACCTATTTCACACGAAAGCTCGTCAGTCCCAGAAGCTGGAAAAACGTAACAATCTGATTATATGAAGATTAAGCGTGTTCTAAATGACTAAAAAAAACGTACGTTTTTTTTAGTCATTTAATTTATGAAATATTGTTAATGGCTGACTATCAGGGAGTATCAGGTCTATTCCTTGATGTATTTGACTGACAGGAGAATAAAAAACAAATAAGAATATTTGAGATTCAAAGATTTTAAGTATATTTGCTCCCTCTAAATGACTAAAAAAAACGTACGTTTTTTTTAGTCATTTAATATTTACGGAGTTTAGCAGAGATTGATAGTTTTAATCTCTTTTTCAGAAAAATGGAGATAGGAAGAGTTCAATAAAAAAGGGTATATCAAATGAATGACATACCCTTTTATGATCTAAAAAGACGGCTTATTCTATCGTGCTAATCGTAGAAATCATACCGAACTTTTCGTTGTCGTTCAGGTTCCAGATTACTTCACCTTTATCGTTTATTTCGAATACCTGGGGACTGTTGGCCTCTACGGCATTCTTGTCATGTCCCTGCCAGTTGCAAACGTACAGGCCACCATCTTTTGCAGGAAGCAAGCCGGCCACGAAGAACAGGCGGACACCTTTGATATCGTTCTCACCGTAACGACGGGCTACTTCGCCATTATCGAGGTTCACCTCCATCAAGGAATGACCGTCACCACAGGCAACCCAATGGTTGCCGTTCGCCAACGCCAATGTCGTGAAGGGAGTTCCTTCGAGACGGGTGATCTTCACGACTTCGCCTTGCGGAGAGATCTCGCGCACGTCGGAAGTGGCAAAGAGGGGCATCAGGTAGTTACCGCGTGCATTCTTGTTCAGTTGTCGGAACTGGGCATGCGGATTTTCGATGCCTGTCTCATACTCGGTACGCGACAGGATATCTCCCTTCGGACTCACCTCCATAATGACAGCCGGATGACCGACCCAACCCAAGAGGTAGTTGCCGTCAGGCAACACGCGGGCAGTCTGCATCTCGCAGGTATCGGGAGCGGCAATATTCCAAATCTCCTGATGGTTACGGTCGATCAGCTTCGCACCTCTAGCATAAGCAAAGAGGATATTTCCGTCGGGAGTGGCTACAGCCGAGTTACACTCCCAGCCTTTTTCAAGGGGATGCTCCCACTCTACCTGCTTGGTGTTCTTATCGATGATCACGATCTTGTTCCAGCCGGAACCGCCCAACAGCAATTTTTCAGTCTTCCTCTCGCAGGAGGTGGCGGTTACCAGCAATAATGCGGAACAGAGATAAGTAAATAATTTATGCATACCGTCACTTTGATAAATCTTGGAACATTTCGAAACCTTGTTCCGGTGTCAAGCCTTCGTGTACGACAGCATGTACGGCCTGGATCATAGCGGCAGGGTTTTCGCTTTGGAAAACATTACGTCCCATATCGACACCGGCAGCACCGTCGTTAACAGCGTTGTAGCAGAGTTCGAGCGCTTCCTTTTCTGGCAGTTTCTTACCTCCGGCGATCACAACGGGAACCGGACAAGCGGCAGCTACCTTTTCGAAACCGTCGCAGTAGTAAGTCTTCACGATAGAAGCACCGTTCTCGGCACATACGCGTGATGCGAGTGCGAAGTAGCGGGAGTCACGTGCCATCTGTTTGCCGACAGCCGTCACACCCATGACGGGGATGCCGTAGCGGTTACCCATATCGACAGCTTCCACCAGGTTGGCTACCGTGATAGCTTCCTGTTCGCCATCGCCGGCAGAGAACATGATGGCCATAGCCGAAGCATTGTAACGGATCGCATCTTCGATATCGATCAAGACGTTACGGTTCAATTCCGTCAGAATCGTCGAACCGGCATCCGAACGGAGGCAGACAGGCTTGTTGATGTTGGCGGGAATAGAAGTCTGCAAGATACCGCGCGTACACATGATACAGTCGGCATATTGTACGAGGGGAACGATATTCAGGTCGATACGTTCCAAACCTGAAGTCGGGCCCATGATAAACCCGTGGTCGAATGCCAGCATGACGGCACGGCCTGTTTTCGGGTTGAAGATACGAGAGAGGCGGTCTTTCATACCCCAAGAGTAGTTAGACGCACCTTTTACATGAAAATTGTCAAATTGGGAAGTCTGTCCGAAGCCGAAGTTATTCGCTTCTCTGAACCCATCCATATCTGCCATAGCTTTTTGATTTATGATTTATAATTTATGATTTGGGGACTTATGATTTATGATTTATGATTTATTATCGACGCATAAATCATAAATCATAAATCTTTACAGTGCTTGTGCGAACGATTCGAACATGCAGCTCCAAGAAGTGGCACCGCTGTCGGCATAGCCGATGGAGCGTTCGCCGTAGTTACGCGCACGACCGAAGTTGGCTTTCATTTCCACGGTCGAAGCAGCACCGGCAAGGGCGGCTTTCGCTCCGGCTTCGAGGATTTCCTTGATGTCGTCCGAAGGACATGCCTGGATCGCTTCCACAGCCGGGATCAAGGCATCCATCATGGTCTTGTCGCCTTTCTGGGCTTTTGTCTGTTTCTGCACGTTGGCGAGGCCGCCGGCAAACATCGCTTTCACTCCGGCGGCATCCAGCTCCGTTCCGGAAGCATGGTCGCTCATACCTAAGAAGAAAGCACCCAGCAGCGTACTGGTGGAACCGCTCACCTGCAACATGACGTCGAAGCCCATGTCGTTCAGCATAGCCTTGAACTCCGTTCCTTTCTGAGCCGTAGCCACGATGGCGGACATAGCTGTCACGATAGCCTGTCCGTGATCGCCGTCACCGATAACGGCATCCAGTTTAGAAAATTCGTCTTCGCGTTCTTTGATGTTCTTCAAGGCGTTGTCGAGCATCGCCTTGAAGTTTTCGATAGTCAGTTGTTTCATATCTCGTTTATTTACCGATTGTTGTCCAGTAAGGTGCATCAGCACGTTTGTTCTTCAGATAGTCGATATGATCTTCGTCGAGGATGGCCATGATCATCTGGAAACCGGCCTGTTCCTGTACAGTCAGGATTTCCTGGATGCGGCTTACGACAACCTGGAGGCCACGGGCTTCCAGTTCCTTGTAGGCTTTACGGAAGATGATATTCAGCTCCATATGGGTAGTCGCTCCTACGCCGTTGATGATAAGCATCATCTTGTCGCCAGCTTTCGGTTTGAGCTGCTGGCAAAGCAGGTCTACCATTTCGGCAGCCGTATCGTCGGCAGACACAAGCGGTTTCTGTCCACCACCGCCTTCACCGTGCTGTCCCATACCGATCTCCATGATGCCCTGGGGCAGGTCGGTGATCGTACCACCATTTTGCGGATGCGTACAAGAGCGCATGGCAACGGCCAAAGTAGCGACATTATTGTTATAGCGTTCAGCGATTTCGACCAGTTCGTCAAGTGTCTTGCCTTCTTCGGCTGCGGCACCCAAGATCTTATACAAAGGTACGCAACCGGCCAGTCCACGACGATCGTTGATGTCGGCATCGATACCGGCACTGATATCATCGTGAGTCAGCACTTGTTTCACCTTGATGCCTACGCGTTCCGCCAACTGGCAAGCCATGTTCGCACTCATCACGTCGCCGGAGTGGTTCAGAACAACCAGCAGGATACCGGCTTCACGCTTCATCAGCTGCAAAGCCTGGAACAGACGCTGTGCACCGGGAGCGGCAAACACATCGCCTACGACGGAGCAGTCCAGCATACCTTCGCCTACGAATCCGCTCAATGCTGGTTCATGGCCGGAACCGCCCAACGTCACGATCGCCACTTTGTCTTCACTCTTCGGGTTGGCACGTACGACGATATTTTCTCCCCCTAACTTAACCTGGTCCGGGTATGCCAATACATAACCTTCCAACAATTCGGGTGTTATCTGTTCGGGATCATTTATGAATTTTGTCTTCATGTCTGACATGGTATTTTCCTCCTTTATTTAAGTTATTAATGTTGTTATTTGATTTCCATGATTTCGATAGCAATACCTTCTTCTTCAATGAAAGCGATCGTCAGGTGTTCGTCGCATACAGCCGGACCGAAGATCACCTTCTTGCCTTTCAGTTCTTCTTCCAGCGAAGGAACCGTATAGGCGATGTGTCCCTGTTTCTGTACCAGTTCGGGCAGGCAGCTGCCTTCTTCAAACTTCAGGAATTCGATGCGGTTCGGACTTTTGCTATAGTCTGTCAACCATACACTCAGGCCTTCGTTAAACATAGCCCCTTCTACTTGTTCTGTCGTTACGATACCGACGTGATTAAATGTTCTCATGACTAATTAATTTTAAGTGTTCGTACTATTTTTATTCGTTATCTGTTTTCTCTATTTCAAAGCATATATGTTTCGCATTCAAAACACCGGTGCTTCGTTTTCAAAACATATATGTTTCACCCCTTCGTCTTCCCTCTCCTGTATGAAAGGACAGCCAGGACAACGACTCCCCCCAAGGCGATATAAAGATAGGTGAATATTCCATGCACATTATCATTTTGACCGTATGAATGCATTCCGCTCAGGAAATAATTGACACCGAAGAAAGTCATCAGCACGGAGGCGAATGCAATCACGGATGCCAGGTTGAACAGCCAGAGGCTATTCCAGCGTTTCACCAAGTGGAGATGAGTCACTACGGCATAGACGACCATCGTGATCAACGCCCACGTCTCCTTCGGGTCCCAGCCCCAATAACGGCCCCAGGACTCATTCGCCCAGACAGCACCGAGGAAAGTACCGACGGTCATCAGGGCAAGCCCCACCCACAACGCCATCTCGTTCACAATGCTCAGTTCGGTGATACGGGCCTTCAATACATCCCCGTTCTTTTTTCCGGTAACGGACATCATCCCCATATTGGTCAGCCCGATCAGGCAACTGATGCCGAAGAAACCGTAAGCGGCAACGATAACCGCCACATGGAACATCAGCCACGGTGATTTCAGGACCGGCACGAGCGGATTGATCTCAGGGTCCATCCAGTTCAGGCCGGAGACGAAGAGGATGATACCGCCGAACAGGGTGGCCAGCGCGAAGGTGATCGTACTGCGGCGCACGAACAACAGGCCGGCAAGGACAGTCGCCCATCCCACATAGACCATCGTCTCATAGGAGTTGCTCCAAGGAGCATAGCCACCGATATACCAGCGCATCCCCATACCGAACATGTGATAATGGAAGACAACCAGCACACCGATCCCCAACAGCCATAAGGCGACCTTCATCCAGCGGCTCCGGCGGAACAGCATCACGAAAGAAAGGACCAACAGCAATCCGCCTAAGACCAGGTAACCGATCTTGCAATAGCGGAAGACATCCATCTTATTATATTTCAATTCGGCCTGCATACGCTTCGGGCTGATATCGAGTGTCTTGTTCTTGGCTTGCTGGTATGTGCCGATCATGCCGACCACTTCATCGGCTTTCGCCCAATCGCCACTCTTCAAGCCCTCCTGCACCTCGCCCAAATACCAGTCGAGAATACGGGAGACGAACATGGAGTCCTTGCCGCTGAAGGCGGAGAGGTCGTCACCGGGTGCATACCATTTATGATTCGGATCGTCTTCTTTCGGAAAAAGGTTCAGCATTTGGTGGTTGATCAACTGGTGGAAGATGTTCAACTGCTCGTCTAATTTCATCAAGTCCTTGTCGAAGCGGGTCCGCTGGGCAGGCATCTTGTTGTAGGCTTCCTCCAACTTCTCCTGCAATTTATAATTGCCGTTGCTGTCGAATACCTGGATATAGGCACATTCGCCGTCCGTCAGGTCATAATAAGCAGCCAGTTCGGGGTTGGACAGGGCGATAAAGGGAACGCGCATCCACATATCCGGCATGGCTAAGAGGCTTAAAAGGAACTGGTCGGAGTTCAGTTTGCCGACCTTTTCCGACTTATGGAGCTTACGAAGAATCTCCGAAGAGAAAGTGTTGACCGGCATCATACGGCCACTACCCGACTGGATCGGAAGGGCGCCGAAGAGGGCGGCATGTTCCGGGCTCACCGCGTATTTCTGCACGGCATCGAGCATCGGGGAAGTCTTCTCGCCGGCATTTACGGACAGGGAAACGGCAAGGAGCGCAAACAACAGGACCGTTACGTTGGTCGCCTTGCGCAATTCTTTCAGACGGCGACTCTGACGCATGAAGCGGGAGTCCTTACCGACCAGACAAAGGATCAGGCCGATGACCAGCAAGAGATATCCGGTGTAAGTGATGTTCCGTCCCGCCACATCGCGGTTGACGGATAGGATGGTACCGTGTTCGTCCTGGTCATAAGAAGCCTGGAAGAAACGATAGCCTTTTACATCCAATACGTTATTCATAAAGATCCGTTCCTCGCGATCCTCCCCGTCCACATGGACGATCACTTCGCTCTCGTAAGAAGAGGGGCTGGCGGAACCGGGATAGCGGGTTAAGGTGAATTTCTTCAGTTCAACGGAAAAAGGCAGGGTATGAAAGGTCGTGTTATCGGAAGTGCGGACAGCGATCTGGTTGCTTGTCTCCCCTTCACGCAGATGCAGGATTCCTTCTTCGCCGAAAAGGAAAGAGGTCAGGGCGCCGAGAAGGATGATGATAAAGGCGAAATGAGTCAGCATCAGTCCCCATTTGCCGCGTTTGAGGTATTGGTGTTTGATCGTAGCCGCGATAAAATTAACGACTAAAAGGAATTGGAGCAGGAAAAACAGGGGGGAATAATACACCATTGCTTTGGCTGCTGCTGTACCGTGATACTTTTCGATGAAAGTGGCAACGGCCAGGCCAAAGGCATAAATCAGTAACAGGACGATCGTCGTTACAAAGGAGGAGAAAAATCTTTCGAGATTTGTTTTCATTTACTTTTTTATTAGAGTTCACAGATGCGGCAAATGTACGCAGATTAATCGTTTGATGAAATAACCGGTGGCAATCTGCCACATCTGTGCGCTCTATTAGTTGATAGATATTATCTATACCTCTTCATTATCAATCTTCAATGATCATACGGAAACCGACATTGAACACACGCTGGTACGGATAGTAAGCCTTACGTGTGTGGGAAGCCGCATACTTCGGACGGTCGATATAAGAACCGCCGCGGGCCACCTTGTATTCGGATGTCTCTTTCGTCTTCTCATTATACGGATACGATACATAGTCGGAACGGGTCCATTCAGCTACGTTACCGTGCATGCTGTACAGACCGAACGGATTGGCTTCATAAGCCTTGCCGCCAACCTGGACCAGGTTACCGTCGTCTACGCTCTCTTCTTTCGGAAGATAGGTATAGTATTTGTACCACGGGTTCGTCTTCGCCATCGGCTGCGGGTCTACACCGTAAACGGCAAACAACAGCGTTGTCTTGTCTGCCAAGTTGTCCTTCTTGCCGAAGTCCGTGTGCATATCGCCATACCAGAAGTCCTGGTCGCTACCGGCACGACAAGCCCACTCCCACTGTGCTTCGGTCGGAAGCGTGATCTTGAGACCGGTCTTTTCGCTCAGTTTCCGGCAGAATTCCATCGCATCGTTGTAGCTGACACGGATGACAGGCTGTTCCGGTTTATTGGCCGGATATCCCTGAACCACGTGGTCTTTCCATTGCTGGTCGACGAAACGGCTGTCATGATCCGGGAAGACAACGTTGAACTGTTCGTTCGTCGTTTCCAGCTCGGCCATCCAGAAGGCTTTGTCGATCTTCACTTTGGCAGTCGGATAAGCATCCGGTTCGCCACGGTAGCTACCCATCACGAATTCACCGGCCGGAATACGGACGAAATTAACTTTCACTCCCGGAGCGATTTCAACCACCTTACGGGTTTCCTTCTCCTTAGCCAGCATTTCCTTGATCCGGTCGGAACCGAACGGCCAACCTTTCACCTTCAGGTTCTTTTCCTTTACAGGAGCAGCCTTTTCAGGCATTACCGGGGTGATCGGACCTTGCTTCTTCAGATAGTCGGCATAGTCGGCGATTTCCTTCTTCCAATCGACACCGGCTCCGTTCGCATATTTGTCGGTCAGTTCCTTACGACGCTTGATCTGGTCGAATCCTTTATAAGGAAGCATCGTCAGGACATTCGCGTTGAAGTAACCTTTGTCGGGAGCATTATAGTCGATCCAGTTGTAAAGCGTCTTCCATTCCTTGTCGGTCAGCTTCACGTTGTGGTGGCCTTTTTTCAACAGGCGGACGAGTTCGCTCGTGTTCGGATGATATTCATACGGCTGCAAAACAACCATATCGCCTTCACCTCCCTGACGGTGCACATACGGATGCAGGTTCAGGTAGGAAGTACCATAGCCCCTATCATCTTTCTTACCACCACGCAAGTCGAACGCTTTTCCTTCACCGTTATGACAGGCGATACAAGCGCGATCCAGGATCGGCTGCACTTCCAGGTCGAACGTGAAAGAACGGGTGCCACCTTCGGGCAACGTCAAAGCAGACGGAGCTTTCTGCGAAGCAATCACACGCTTCGGGATCGCGATCTGGTTCTGGTCTTCGTGGCAACCGATACAGGAAACCACTTCACCGGGCTGACCGGTCACCCAGCTACGCATCCACTGGATAGCCACGCCGTCTTTGTCCAAAGGCTGGATGGATATCGGAGTGTTGGCCGGAGCTTTGAAAATCACGGAACCGTCTTCTTCGACAGGAACCGTACCCAACATACGTTTGATATCCCAACCGGACTGGATTCCGTGCCAGTTATGGTCGGAGCGAGTCTTCACATACGCATATTCGTAAGCATGCAGACGCAGTGACTTGACCGTTCCGCGAGGAATACCCTTCAACCCCTCTCCTTCGTAGATGTCCTGGATAAAGAAGGTTGCTTCCTTTTCATTCAGTTTCACACGGTCGGGAATAGACGGAGGAGTCTTTGTTTCACGCACCAGGATCGGGCTGATATAGCCTTCGCCTTCTGCCTGCATCAGACAGGTCACGTTGTCGTAAACGTCCACCAGGTAAAGTCCCCACAAAGCATGCGGATCTAACTTGGCTGCAACCAGGAAGTATTTGTCGTTCAGCGGAGTCGGTTTGATGAACTGCGGCCAGACACCGTTTACTAACTCATCTTTAATCTCTTCCTTGATCGGACGGTTGCGGTGAGGGATTTCCTGTACCATACCGGCTGTGCTCTTACGTCCCTTGGTCGGATCGAAGATGATCATACGGCCTGAACGTGCCACACCATGGTGACCGGAGATGATTCCGACAAACGCCGAACCGTGACCGGGCAACGGCTGTATGTCGAACGTACTGTTCGGGAACATCGCGCCGCTACCGTAGAGGGCTTTGTTTTCCGTTCCGTCCGGATTCATATGCATGACGATACGGGAATAATAGTGAGTCAGGTCGGTGTACTCCCAGCGGGTGTACATCACACGACCGTTATTCATGATGACCGGATTCCAGTTGGCATCCTGGTCGAATGTCAGACGGCGCATGCTCTTATCCTTCGGATTATAGAGTACCATATTGCCGACAGCGTCATCGCCGTTTACGCAGGGCACCCCCTGGTAACCGATGTTGGAGATAGCGATCACACGACCGTCAGGCAAGTAAGTACCATCGTAGAACTCCAGATCCGGCTCGTCGTTTTCCACAAGCGGCTTGAAGCCTGTTCCATCCAGCTTCACTTCAAACACGTTCCAACGTTTGTCGTCCTGTGTCTGTGTGAACATCACGCGGTCGCCGTCCCAATGTAGCTTCAGGTCGGCGATGGAAGAACCGTTCTTCGGTTTGTAGACCTGACGCATCTGTATATCACCACGCAGGTTGGAGAGTTCGACGATCTCGGCATCGAAGCCTTCACGACCGGCAGATTCCTGGTTACTCCAGTTATTCGCCTGGGTTCCCAAAGAGGGAGTCATGATCTGGTGTGCCTTCGAACCGACCTTGAAGCGGGCGGCCACGATCTTGTCGGCATCCAGCAAGGGGTTTGCCAGCAAGATGGCACGTTTACATTCCAATGCTTTCTTGGCATCGGCGATGGCCTGTTCGTCACCGTTGTAGATACCTTTGAAACCTTTCTTTTCGAGCTGTACCAGTTCGTTCAGCATCGGTTCGTATTTGGCGGCGTCGTAGCCTTTCTGCTTCTTCATATCGGCGAAAGCCAATTTGACAGCCTCGACGTTCAGCCATTCCAGATCGCTCTGAAGCGTGTACAGATCCTGTACTTTCTCCACCAGCTCGAGATATTTGCGTATCTGGGTATTGAGGTCTTTCTCATTTGCGATCTGTTTTGCCACATTCGAATAGTAGGCACCGTCCTTCAACCGGGCGATCGCATTATCCGCAGCCTGCTTTTCAACCGAGGCATCCGGGGTGATCAGCCAGGTATCCAGGCCGTCCAGTACAGCGCCCAGCATACCGATTTCTTCCGGATACTTGTTGTTCAGTTCTTCCGCCACAAAGTTCGGAACCGTATTCAATGCTTGGAAGAACACGCTTCCGCCGCTTGAAGTATCGTCGATACCGACTTCGGCTTCGAAACGGACATACTGGCCCCCCACCGGATATACTAACGTACCGTTCGCATGACAGAACACACCGTGCTTGTATTCCTTTCCGGCGATCACGATCTCATGATCGTAGGCATTTGTGTTCATCTTAGGCTTCGCCCAACCCGCAACACCATATTCATAAGGAACTTCGTCCAACCATACGGCCGTACCATCGGCTTTGATCAAACGGGCGTTTGCCCATACAGCCTGGTCATAATCCGTACCGTCAGGACCTCCGGCCGTTACAAGCACCAGCTTATCCACACCTTTCAAGTCTACCACGAAAGGTTCGGCTTTCGCCTTATGCTTCACCCAGGTAGAGATGACGGGCATTCCGGATTTCTTCAGCTTTGCCTGTAATTCCGTTTTAGCTTTGACAGAAGCATCAATCCACGTTTCCGCCTTCTTCTGCTTGGGTCCGGCGGATACCATAACAGAAGAAGACAGAAGGAGTGATACTAATAAATAGTATTTGTTCATGTAATAAATTATAAGGTGGTATTACTTATTATAACGCAGCTTTCGTGTTGGTGAAGCGCAAGCCGTCATTATCGTGGTAGCATGCCCATTCATCAACAATAGCACCTTCAGGACCAGCCATCATAAAGTGGAACGATTCCAGCTTTTTCAGGCGGAGAACATCACCTACATTCTGTACGACGAAGTTTTTGCTCTTGATCGCACCGTGGGTAGCGGGGATAGCAGGGGCGTTCGGAGTCTCGTCGCCAATTTCAGAGAAGTTATAGACCCATCCCTTTTCAACCATCCAGGATTCATGTTTAGCCGGGAATTTAGTCTTTACATGCGCATGTTCGGGGATCATCTGTCCCGGAAGCAGGTAGATCGCGTGAGCGAAGTAGCCGTATTCAGGATCGTTGATCCAGAAAATACCTCCCATACCTACGTTTTCAAAATCGCCCAGACCGAAGTCAGTCACCCACATGTCCTTAGCCATCAATTCGGTGAAAGGAACACCATAGAAAGCGAACATGTCTTTCATTGCTTCCATAGCAACATCCTGTTGGAACTTGCCGTCTTTGTAGAAATCGGCATTTGTGTACTTCTTTGAATACTTCATTTCTTTATTAATTTTACAGTTAGCATTGTTGTTACATTCATTCTTGCAGTTGCTTCCGCACTGTTCGGTACATTGTCCTTCGCCTGCCGCTGCGCAACAGGTAGCTTCGCCAGTAGATGTTTTGCCGGTACAGGCAGCCATAGAAAGCAGAAGGGCTCCCATAGCGGCTGATTTCATAAGATTCTTTTTCATTTTTTCTCTTGTTTATTTAGTTAGTACTATTTGTTCCTTACCTATTCCCTGCCGAAGAAACTTTTGTTTCCATAAGGTGAAACGACTGTTTCATGCCGAGGAAACTTTTGTTTCATGCCCATGAAACATTTATTCGATGGCGATCCCTTCTATTTCGATCAATAACTCATCCCGGCAAACGTCCGCCCACATATAAGATATGGGGATATTCAAATTATATCCTTCCAGCAGTTCGCGCGCTTCCTCATAGAAGGATTTCTCTTTCAGATAGACACGCAGCATTTTCAGCTTCGCTTTACCGATCAGCTGATCGATGTTTTCCATCGTGATATGGAGCTGGCGTCCGAGCCCTACCCCTACCAGGCTTTCTTCTCCGCGGATAGCGGCCGTACCGGAAATATAGACGATCCGACGGCCATCGAAAGTCATGCTCTTGGCCCGTTCGAACTTAGGTGTCGCCTTCTTCTGCTGGGCAGCTTCGAGGACCTGGTCCGAATAGGCATGGGCGGCTATCTGCAACTTATTGTCGATCGGTGTGGCGTAGCATTCGGGGCGAGCGAATACGGCTGCATCCAAGTCGACCAGGATACCACCCAAGTTGGCTCCGATACCGGTAGCAGCCGGATAACCGTTGTTCCAGTCCGTCTTTCCATAGAAATCGGCGCGGGCGTTGTTGAACATCTGGTAATGCTGGTCAGGCCCGTCGAAGCGGGTGATCTGCTCGATATAGTTCCACTGGCGGATGATGCTGTTTATGGGGAAACCTTCCCGGCGCATCACCTCTCCCATCATATGGAACACCTCGGCAGACTGTTGCAGGATACCGAAGTTTATCACATCTCCGTGGAAACCTCCGGCAAAGAGGAAACGGCCGTCGGCATTTTCCAGCATGACATACGGGAAACCACCATGACGGCGGAAGGTGATATGATCGTCTTCGTCCGCTTTGTAGCTATGGACCTCCAGGATCAATCCGGCATTCAGAGGAGGCTGTGAAACGTAGCTCAGAACCGGTTCATGATTCCCGTAGGATTTACGGATCTTCTCGCGCAGCATGATACGACGGGAGACATATTGCTCGTTGTCGCTCGGCATGCCGAAGAATGCCAGACGGAGGATCTGCTCGTCCCCAGGCAACTGTGCCAGCAGGGCGTCTACCATCTCACCAAAGGTAGCCAGCCCGGTCGTATAGATATTATAATGTATTTTATCGCAATAATTCATAAAGAGTTCACATATTCGGTTAATGCTTCGATATCTTTCTCTGAGACTTTTTTCTCAATGCCGTGCTTATGGACACTGAACACCTCTTTCATGGTAGCGGCACGTCCGTCGAACAAATAAGGAGCCGTACGCCACACTTCACGCAAAGTCGGAGTATCCCAACCTTTTTCGAACTCTATATCTTCACCGATACGGTGGTATTTCATATCCGTATAGTAGACACCGCTATGGCATTCCCCGCATTTCAACTTTTCGAAAACCTTCTGCCCTTCCTTTGCCAAATCAGACAACTCGCCGTTCACCAAGTAAGGACTGGGCACGGGACGAAGTGATTTCATGTAGGCATCCACACAAACGGCATCTTCTTCGGAAACATCATAAAACTGGATAAAGTTAAAGCCGGCCCGCACAGCCCGTTCTGCATGTTCACGGATACCGGAAATCATGTTGGGAGGAGTCACATGGCTAAAGAGCATGCTCTTGCAGTTCTTGGAGTTGCCGACACCGTCGTTCATCAAATCCCAGTTCATACCGTCCGTCCGGGCATCTCCCGGATGGCAGCCGTTACAGCTCTGCCAGTTCTGGAAGCAGTGCGAAGCATCGTTGAAGTAGCGTTCGCCCTTGTTTTCAGCCGTTTCTTCGCGTCCGGGATTCAGTTCGACCGACGTCACTTCGTTCGTATTGATATCCATTATGTTCAGGACATCGGCAAAGTAAGTCGGGATAATCAGCTTATCACCGTTCAGGATCATATTACGAGGACCGTTCCCCTCCAGCGGGATACGTTCGCGAAGGCCGTATAAGAAAGTCAGGTCGTAGTCCAACACCGCCTTATTGGGATAGTTCAGAAACTTCTCCAACATCGCCTTATGGTCGATCACGCTGACCTCGTGTGTTCCCGAATGGGAGATGAAGACAGACTCTTCGTTACAGGCAATACTCCAGATACCGGCCGCACCCCGTTCGGGCTCATCCACGACGATGGCTCCCAGGAACTCCTGCTTGTCGACATCGATCACACTGAAAGCGCTCGTGTTCATCCATCCCTGCTGCAACTGAGAAGTAGGAACGGTGAAACGCCCTAAGTTATGAGATACATATATATATTTGCCGTCGGGCGTTATACAGATTCCCCGGAGGGCGTTGCTTCCGTTTGCCAACTGGATGTCCTTCACCTTCGTGAAACCATCCATTTCGATGACGGAGACACAAGCGGCCACATAATCGAGATCAGCCCGCTGTGCAGGGAGGAAGTTCGTGACAAACATATATTTGCCGTCCTTGCTGAACACGGCGGACTTCGGTTCGCGCAACACCTTCACCGTACGCATCACCTTACGGGCCACCGGATCGATTTCGGAGATCGTGGTCTGGAACTGGTTGCATACATATATATGCTTCTTGTCCGGACCGAACATCGGATGGCATGCTCCCGAACCGGTCGGAATGGAAGCCTCTACCCTTCCCGATTCGAGCGACAGAATCTGTAAATGGCCTGTCGTCCCGAATGTAGTCACATACGCCTTATCGCCATCCACAAGGATACCGGTAGGCGGCTCGTCCATCGGGAAAGAGCGCAGCAATGTCTTACCATCAGGCGAAAAAACATCAACCCGCTTTACCCCCTTATCCGTCATCAACAACTCACCTTTGGCATTCGTCACGACATCTGTCGGGAAGAACGGTGGGTTGCCTGCTGAAGCAAAGGAGAGGCAACAGCAGGCAAAACAAGCCACCAGTGAGTTTTTAAACATGTATTTTCGTGTGTTCATGGTATATTATATTTTTTTTGCTTTACTATATCCCAACTCAAGAGAAATCGTCTGGGCCACTTTCCTTATACAGTCTGCCGAAGCCCGTACGACCTCTTTCGACAGTCGGTCCTTCGGACCTGAGATCCAGATTGCCCCGCAGGGATAACCCGTATAATTAAAGATAGGCGCCCCGATGCAAATCACACCGTTCAACTCTTCCTCGTTATCCATAGCATAGCCCAATTTCCGGACTCTTTCAAGTTCCTCCAGATAAGCGTCACGTGTAGTAATAGTCCGGGCGTTGTAGCGTGTAAATTCCATATAAGACAAATACCGGTCCCGGACTGTATTCGGCAGATACGCCATGATCGCCTTTCCCGGAGCCGAACAATGCAAATCGAAAGGTTTCCCCGGCGAGAGGATAAAACGGAACGTATGATGTCCCTGTGCCTGCTCGATAAAGATACCTTTCCGGTCTCCCAGCACGCCGAAGCATGCCGTCTCTTTTACCTGATCGCGCAAATCGCGTAAACGAGGCAAAACAGTTTCCAGCAAATTGTGTTCGTTCAGTGATCTGAATCCCAAAGTTAGCAATTTACGGGATAACTTGTACCGTTTTGTGTCTTCATTATAAATCAAATAATCCAGACGGACCAACGTATTTAAAATACGGTAGGCCGTGGTCTGCGAAATATCAAGGGCGGACTTGATATCCTGAAGCGTCTCACCCTGGGTGTGAAGCGACAAGTACTCAAGTACAGCGATCCCTTTTTCGAGATTCGGAACCTTGTAGTTCTCTTCTGCTTTTTCCATATTTGGAATAACGCTTTCCATATTTGAAATATTGTTTCAGATTTGAATCAAATATAAAAGAGTGAGAAGAAACGAAGGCAGGATGTTTGTAAAAATTAGTTAAGTATGTCGTAAAACACATTATAGGTGAAAGGTGAAAGTGAAAATAGCAACGCGAAGCAACTTTCAACTTTCAACTTTCACCTTTCAACTCTTCTTGTAGCTGACGACAGCCAATATGTTAAAGAACACAGCAAACAGGCAAACGGCAATGAAGTGCCCGGTGAGGTCTGACAAAGTGCTGCCTTTCAGATAAACCATCCGCATCACTTCGACTAAATAGCGGAGCGGATTGATACGTGTCAGTTCCTGCGCCCAGACCGGCATACTGCTGACCGGTGTGAACATACCGCTCAGGAGGACAAAAATGATCATAAAGAAGAAAGCCGTGAACATCGCCTGCTGCTGGGTGGACGAGACGGACGAGATCGCCAGACCGAAGCCGGTAAACGCTATCAGGTAGACGGCCGCAAACAAATAGATGATCCCCATATTGCCCACCGGCAACAACCCGTAGACAAGCCAGGCGATACAGGCGCCTATCGTGAGCAGGATAAGACCGATCACCCAAAACGGTATCAGCTTGGAGAGCAGGAACAGAGCTTTCGGGACAGGTGTCACGTTGATCTGTTCGATCGTCCCTTTCTCCTTTTCGCTCACGATGTTCAGGGCGGAAAGGAAACCTCCGATAAGCGTCAGCAGGAAGGCCATGATACCGGGAACCATATAGTTCTTATAATTCAGATGCGGGTTGAACAGGTTCGTGACACGGATTCCGCCCTCTCCGGCCGATACGGGCAAAAGACTCTTCTCCTGATTGAAATCCTGGATGATGGACGCGAGGTAGGAACTGCCGATTCCCCCCTTCGTCCCGTTCACTGCATTGGCGGCAATCAGAAGCTCGGCCGTTCCCTCCCGCCCCAACCGTTCTTCAAAACGGGACGGGATTTCGAGGATGATATCGGCGGCGTTGCTTTCGATGGAAGCTAAAGCCTCGTCATAGCGGGGCGAAACATCCGCCAGACGGAAGTAGCCGGAAGAAAGAACTTTCTCTGTCAGCCTCCGGGAAAGAACAGTATGGTCGTTGTCGACAATACTCAGATTGATATTCCGCATCTCGAAATTAGCGGCAAAAGGAAGGACCATCAGTTGTATGACCGGCAACAGGAAGATGATACGGGGCAGGAAACGGTCCCGTTTGATCTGCTTGAACTCCTTCTCCAACAAATATTTCAGCATCCTCATTATAATCGTATTTTAAAACGTTTCACACTTAGTCCTATCAACACGACTGCCATCAGGACCAATACGCCTACTTCCTGCAGGACGGAACCGAAGCCCAGACCTTTTATCATGATATCTTTCACGGCGATGATATACCATTTGGCTGGTACGATATTGGAAATGACTTGCAGGATCACCGGCATATTCTCAATCGGGAACATCATCCCGCTCAGCAATATGATAGGGAGCATCAGGACAACAGCACTGATCAGCATGGCGGCCTGCTGGGTGTCGGCTATCGTCGAGATCAGCAGTCCCAGGCACAACGCTACCAAGGCGTAAAGGACAGATACGCACACCAACAGAGGCAGGCTGCCATTGATCGGCACATCCAGCAGGAAATACGACAAAGCCAGGATCGTAGCGATATTCACCAAGCTCAGCAACAAATAGGGAGTCGCTTTGGCCAGAATGATATAGACCGGTTTCATCGGAGAGACAAGAAGCACTTCCATCGTCCCGATCTCTTTCTCCTTCACAATCCCGACGGAGGTCATCATGGCACAGATCAGAATCAGAATCAGTCCCATGACACCGGGCACGAAGTTGTACGCGCCTTTCATTTGGGGGTTGTAGAGCAAAGAAATTGTTGGCACAATTCCTTTGCCAGTTGAAAGGTGAAAGATGAAAGGTGAAAGTTGCTTCGCGTCGCTATTTGCATTTTCACTTTCAACTTTCAACTTTCCACTTTCAACTGCTATCTGCGTAGCATATGCAGATAGCTGCGTCGCTTCGTTCGGATCGGTCGCGTCGACTAATAACTGGATTTCACTTTCACCTTTCACCTTTCCACTTTCCACTATTAAAGCCATCCTGATTTTTCCCTGGCGGAAAAGGACCTGGCCTTCTTCTTCGCTATCGATCATCTTATAGAGTTCGAAATACTCGCTGGCGGCAAAATGGGAAATCATCTTCTGCGTCACCTCGTCCCGGCTCTGATCCAGGATTGCGATAGGCACACGCTTGACCTCCGTCGTGATGGCATAGCCGAAAAGGACGATCAGGACAATAGGCATCAACAGCAAGATCATCATCGTCCGCTTGTCACGGAAGATGTGGATAAATTCCTTTCTAACAAAAGCAATCAAAGAGCTTTTGTTAATGAATAATGAATAATTAATAATGAATAATTTTGAGATACTCATTTTGCCGATTGTTTGGATGTAACAATTATACTTGTTAGTAGCTTTATCAGTTCATAGCAATCATTCATTAATGAAATGGCACCTGTTTCCTCCATATATTCCGAATCTTTCAATAAGGATATCCAATATGCTGTTTCATTCGCTTCTTTCAAAGCAATACTCAATTTATGAACAAAATCAGCTTTCGACTGTGCATATTCCGCCTCACGAATAAGAGCCCCTATAGCCGTTCCGCTTCGCAACATCTGCTTAGACAGAACGAACTCCCTTTGAGATACAGACAAATATTTATAAGCCTTTATCATTCGCAAAGCAAACCCATAAGACTTCTCCCTTACAACATTTCCCATCTTCATTCTCTATTATTCATTATTAATTATTCATTATTCATTATTAATTCTCTTCGCCCTCCGCGCCAACGCATGAAAGACCTCATTCATATTACCAGCCTTGAAAGACGATTTGAGGGCGGAAGGACTATCCAAAGCCTCTATCTTACCGTCTACCATGATGGAGACACGGTTGCAATACTCCGCCTCGTCCATATAGTGGGTAGTGACAAAGACTGTAATACCACGCCCGGCAGCCTGGTAGATCAGTTCCCAGAACTGGCGGCGGGTGACGGGATCGACACCTCCGGTCGGTTCATCCAGGAAAACGATCCGGGGTTCATGGATGATGGCGACCGAGAAAGCCAGCTTCTGTTTCCAACCCAACGGCAGGGCATCGACCAGAGTGTTCCGTTCGTTCTCCAGGTCAAGAGCCCGGAGCAGTTCGTCCGTCTTCGCTTTCAACTGCTTTTCCGACAAGCCGTAGATACCGCCGTACAAACGGATATTCTCCCAGACCTTCAGGTCGCTGTAGAGGGAAAACTTCTGGCTCATATAGCCGATATGCCGTTTGATCTGTTCCGTTTCCTTATAAATATCGAAACCGGCAACTTTTCCCATCCCGGAGGTCGGTGTCGAAAGACCGCACAACATACGCATGGCTGTCGTCTTGCCAGCTCCGTTCGCCCCCAAAAAACCGAAAATCTCCCCCTCGCCTACCGTGAAACTGATATGGTCGACGGCGGTAAAGGAACCGAAGTATTTCGTTAGTTGATCTGTTTCTATTACATTCATCTTGCAAATATTTTATTTATAAAACAGTCCTCAATACCAGGTTTTATCCGCTCAATACCGATTTCCGTATGCCCTTGGGCTTCCAAAAAGGTGCGCAAGCGGTTACGGAAGGACATTTCCCCCTCCTTGTCCACCACATCCCTCGAGATGGAGAAATGATGGGCATCCCCGAAAGAGAAACAGGAATCCGCATCCGGGTATGTCCTGAGATCGAGCAACAGTTTATACATCGAAGCCGACCGGATCGCATACAGATAGTTATCGAACGTACTACGGATGCCTTCCGGCGTATCGACCGACAAGCATCGTCCGTTACGCATCAAGGCAATACGGTCGCAACGGGAAGCCTCGTCCATATAGGGTGTCGAAACCAGGATCGTAATCCCCTGCCTCTTCAACCGGTCCAGCATATCCCAAAACTCCACACGCGAAACGGGATCGACACCTGTCGTCGGTTCGTCTAAGAAAAGAACGTCGGGCCGATGGATCAGTGCACAGCTCAGCGCCAACTTCTGCTTCATCCCGCCGGAGAGCTTCCCGGCTTTCCGTTTCCTGAAGGGTTCGATCTGGACATATATGTCACGGATCAGGTCATAGTTTTCCCGGACAGTCGTATTGAACACGGTAGCAAAGAAGTTCAGGTTCTCTTCCACCGTCAGATCCTGATAAAGGGAGAAGCGTCCCGGCATATACCCTACCCGCCACCGGATCTCTTTATAATCGCGTACGACATCCAGTCCGCAGACCGACGCCGTACCGCTATCCGCCAGCAGCAGAGTGGTCAGTATCCTGAACAACGACGTCTTACCCGCCCCGTCCGGCCCGATCAGCCCGAAAAGCTCTCCTTCGTCGATATGCAACGAGATGTCCTGCAAAGCCTGTACCTCGCCGTAAGCCTTATTCACTTCCTGTACAACAATATCCTTCATGAGTAAAACATTTGATAATTAATAATGAAGAATTAATAATGAATAATTAACAAGCGGAACACAAGCATAAACCAGTTTCATTCCTCATTCCTCATTCTTCATTCTTCATTATTAATTATTCATTATTCATTAAACTTCGCTTTCCCATATTGCCCGATCTTCAAATAGCCGTCGTTCTTGACCGCGATCTTGACAGCATAGACAAGATTGGCGCGTTCGTCTTTGGTCTGGATACCTTTCGGGGTAAATTCCGACTTTTCAGAAATCCAGGTGAGCGTACCGGGATATTCCCTTTGTTCCTTTTCACCGAAATCAACAAAGACACGCACCCCACCGCCGATCTTCAATTTCGTAAGTTGTTCGGCTGTAGGATAAGCGCGGAGATACAACAGATCGGTGTCGGCTATCTTATAAAGAGGCTTGCCGGCTGCCGTGACTTCACCGGGTTCGGCATATTTCATAAGGACAGTGCCGGACTTCGGGTTGACGATGCGGCTTTTCTGCAACTGGTCATCCAGCTGCATGATCTGGTAGACGATACTTTCCGCTTCGGCATCCGCCCCTCCTGTCGTTTTATGCAAGGTCGAATATTGTGCATCCAGCTGTTTTTGCAGCACCTTGATGTTGTTGACGATGTCATCGACCTGTTTCTGGTTGCCGGCTTTTGCCTTTACCAGGTTCTCCATACGCTGCTGTTCGCTCCGGGCGACGGCAATCTGCTGTTCGAGGGAAGCAATCTGTTTGCGGATATCCGGTTTCCGGATGTCCACACTACGGAGGCCTGCTTCGAGCTGCTTTTTCCGGAGATAAAGCTGCGTACTGTCCACATAGCCCAGTACGGCCCCGGCTTCAAGCCGGTCACCTTCCTGCAAGTTCAGTTCCATAATCTTTCCGTTCGCCTCCGAAGAAACGATTATTTCGGTAGATTCAAATGTTCCGGTAGCATCAAAGTCGTTCTCATTGCCGCTGCAAGCCAGCAGAGCCAGAGCAAAACTGAATAAAAGAATCGGTTTCATATTGATTGGTATTTAATTTCATAAAATAATGATTTATCTATATGCAACATGGATGGTATGGTCATACAAAATGATTGTCGTTTGTATGGGCAGGGCTCTGCTCTGCCCCTTGAATCCGGCACGGCAGACGTTATTTTCATTGGGCGGAGTAGAACCCCGCCCCTACGGGACACCACATCGATAAATCATCATTTGTATCCTTCATTTGTCGTATACATATAATTATAGATAGATTGCAACTGTTGTATCCGGTGTGCGGCTGCCGCCTGGCGGGCCAGATCTTCAGAGTTGATCTCGCGGATAAGATCGGTGACGGAGATCACGCCGTTCGCCAATTTGACCTCGGCCGCCTTCTTGATACTGGAGCGGAGGCGGATGATCTCATCGTCGGCTTTCATCAGATCAGTCATTTTCTTGATCTCTGTGTTCTGCTGCATCAGTTGGAGACGGGTGTTAAAGAGGAATGTCTCCCGCCCAATCTCCACCGCCTGCTGGTTCGTGGCAATCTTCCGGCGATCGTTCTTCAAGGTATATAATTTACCCATATTCCAACTCAGACGGACACCGGCGACATAGAACGGACTGAAACTGTCTTCCAGCATATTCAACCCCGGCCGACCGTAACCACCCTGGAAGAAAGCACCGATACGAGGCATCAGGCCGGCAGTCAACTGCTTGTTCTGCAGTTCGAGCAGATCACTTTTAGCATCCAACGCACGAAGTTCCGGCCGGTTGATCACAGGTGACAACGAAGGAGCCTCCGGCAGCGAAGGAACTTCCAGCACGAACGTTTCGGCATCCGGGCGACCGATCAAGGCAGCCAGCATCTTGCCATAAGCCGAACGGGCCGCCTTCAGTTCGATCTCTTTCTGGCGGGCGTTCAACAATTCGACTTCCATGCTTTCGCGGTCGGACTGGTTGGCAACACCGTTCTCCATCATGGCCGAGATACGGTCGATATTGATATGCAACTCTTTCTGTAGCAAACCGTTCTGGCGGATCAGCTCGTCCTGCAAGAGACAACCGAAATAAAGCTGGTTCACCCGGTCGTTCAAGGTATAAAGGTCGCTGTTCAGCTGTTCCCGGTCAGCCGTCGCCTGTGCCTCTGTCAACTGACGGGTGGAACGGATCACACCACCGTCCCAGATCGTCTGATTCACTTCGGCCACGACCTGATACTGATCCTTGCTAAGTGTCGGGATCTCGATTCCGGGGATGATCGCCGACAGCTTATCGGCATCGAACGGCAGCTTCGTCACATCGCTCTGGTACGTCGCCTTCGCATTGACCGAGAGTTGTGGCATCCAGCCTTTGGCGGCATTGGAGAGGTTATACCGTTCAGTCTGTTCGATCAGCCCATACTGGCGTATCTGCGGATAATTGGCATGCGCCCATTCGTAGCACTCACCCAGTGTAATACGCTCCTGTGCTCCCGCTCCTTCCGCCATAAGGGGAAAAACGAGTAACAGGGCGATCTGTTTCCAGCCATGCAGGAATGTCTGTTTCATATGCATCCTCCTTTTATTCATTTTTTACGGTTTGTGTCTCGTCCGGCGTCAGCAACCGGACCATGACATCCGTGATAAAAGCCTTTCGTTCCTGTAAGAAATCCTCGAATTTCCGGGGATCGCCTTCAAAGAAAGCACTCGTGAGCGGATTCCTTGCCAACATCGGAAAGACGATCAGGCTCAACAGCGTGGAAGCTGTATAGACCAGCGGAACCTTTTTCAGCAATCCCCGTTCCATTTCTTCCCGCATCTGTTTTTGCAAGAGCAATAACGGCTTGACTTTCTCCGGATCTTTCAAGATCGTCTTGTATAAATGCTCCGGATCACGGTTAAACTCATTCACCACAAAGATCGGAAACAGCGGATTGGCCTGAATCATCGCCGTGTACTGTTCCACAATCTTCGGAATCTTTTCCAGAAAAGAGGTCGGCTCACTTACAATCACCCCGATATTGGGCAACAACGCATCCATCAACTGGCCGAAAATCGCATCGAAAAGCATCTCTTTCGTCCGGAAATAATAGTGCATGGCCGTACGGCTGATCCCAACTTCAAGAGCGATATCTCCCATCTTGGTCGCCTCATACCCTTTCCTGACAAACACCCGTTTCGCCGCTTCGATAACCCGGCTTTCCATGTCCTGAAGTTCTTCTGTACTCATCGCTATAATGTTATTAAATATTTTCTCACTAAAGTCTGACACATGTGTCAAAAGTAGTATAAAAAAACAGGAGTGCAATAGCTACACTCCTGTTTTAATATCTTTTAGCGATTAACTCTTCTTACTTATCTATTGTACGGGCGGGAACACCTTCGAAAGTCATTTTAACAGGATTTATAAATCCATTCTCATCGAAAGTCATCCGGTCGATACAAGTCACACGGTGGTCGCGAGTATTGTCGTTCAGCGGGCGACGATGGTAAACGATATAATAATCTTCAGTATTCGGGACATGCAAGACGGAATGATGTCCGGCTCCCCTCGCTATCGTCGAATCCTGCTCAAGAATCGTGGCGACACGCTCGAAAGGTCCGAAAGGTGAATCGGCAATCGCGTATGCGACACAATAATCGGGACCGGTCCAGCCTCCTTCGCTCCACATAAAATAGTATTTGCCATTCTTCTTAAACATAAACGGACCTTCCACATATTTATCCGGTGTCACCTCCTTATAGACCGTCCCGTCTTCAAAAGGCACCAATCCGGTGAAGTCATCGTTCAGGAGAACGACATTGCAATGTCCCCAGCCACCATAATACATATAGTAGCGACCGTCGTCGTCACGGAAAACAAACTGGTCGATCGGCTGTGCCCCGTTTACGATCTCGTTGATAAGCGGTTTGCCTAACAAGTCCTTATACGGACCTTCCGGGCGGTCGCTGACGGCAACTCCAATTCCTCCCACTTCGCCCTCGTGCACGTCGTTGGCTCCGAAGAAGAAATAATATTTGCCATCCTTATTGATGATAGACGGCGCCCACATAGCTCGCTTCGCCCATTTCACGGCAGAGGTATCGAGTACAGAGGAATGCTTCGTCCAATTCACCAAATCCTTAGACGAAAAGCAGTCAAAATGCGTCTGCTTCTCATACGCATCGCTCCAAGTCGGGAAAACCCAGTAGGTGTCACCATAAATGATCCCTTCCGGATCGGCATACCAACCCTCGAATATCGGATTACCACTGGTCGCAACATCTACAACAGCCTCTTGTTGTTGTTTCGGCTGCCCGCACGAGACTAACGCGGCAGCACACAATAGCATATATATACTTTTTTTCATTTATGATTCCTTGATTTAATTTATGATTTATAATTTATAATTTATGATTTATGCGATATAAAGCGTATCAACACATAAATCATAAATTATAAATCATAAATCTTTTCATTTCTGTTCCATATTCTTAGCCAACCCTCCTTCGGATGTTTCCTTATAAAGACTCGGCAAGTCGTTTCCGGTCTGACGCATCACTTCCACCACCTGGTCGAAACTTACCCGATGCTTGCCATCGGAGAAGTTGGAGAAGGTGTTTGCATCCAGCGCACGGGCTGCCGCAAAGGCATTACGCTCGATACAGGGAATCTGGACCAATCCGCAAACAGGGTCGCAAGTCAATCCCAAGTGATGCTCCAGTCCCATCTCGGCCGCATATTCGATCTGGGCAGGTGTTCCCCCGAACAACTGGCTGGCTGCCGCAGCCGCCATCGCACAAGCCACACCGACCTCTCCTTGGCATCCCACCTCGGCTCCGGAAACGGATGCATTCGTACGGACCACATTACCGAACAACCCGGCAGTAGCCAACGCCCGCAAGATGCGGGAATCACGAAAATCGCGCGACTCTTTCAAATGATAGAGCACAGCCGGCATCACACCGCACGAACCGCAGGTCGGAGCCGTCACGATCTTACCTCCGCAAGCATTCTCCTCGGAAACGGCCAACGCATACGCATAGACCATCCCACGGCTTTTGATGCTGCTGCCATACCCTTTGGCACGGATCATATAGTCGGATGCCTTACGCCGGATTCCCAGGCCACCGGGCAAAATCCCCTCGGCCTCGAGCCCGTTACGGACTGCCTGCTGCATCACTTCCCATACTTCGGTCAGATAGTCCCATATCTGCGGTCCTTCGCACTGTTCGACATATTCCCAGTAGGAATGGCCTGTTTTTTCGCACCAAGCCTGTATGTCCTTAATGGTGTGCATTTCGTAGACCTGGCCCTGCGTCAACTCATTGTAGGTTTCGTTTGCCAGCGTTCCCCCCCCGATACTGTAGATCGTCCAGTTATCCAGTTCCTCTCCGCTTTCGTCAAACGACTGGAACAGGATACCGTTCGGGTGGAAAGGCAGGAACACCTTCGGTTCCCAGGTGATGTCGGTCTTGGCCACCGGGCTCAAAACTTCGAGAATTGCCGCATCTGTCATGTGACCTTTGCCTGTGGCCGCCAGACTACCATAGAGCGTAACGTTAAATCGCACAGCGCCCCGATTGCGTTCCAGAAACATCCGGGCGGCACGCATCGGCCCCATCGTGTGGCTACTGGACGGCCCGTGACCGATCCGGTATATTTGTTTGATTGATTCCATTGTTTTGAGATTTATAATTTATGATTTATAATTTATGATTTACGATTTATAGTTTATGCATTGATGATAAATCATAAATTATAAATCATAAATCCTTTCACACCTTTAAAAATATATTCCGCTTATAAAGCAGCCACAAAATTACATAAATAATCAATGCGTTCGACGCTGCAATCAAAGCCGGATAATAATTTTCTGTATATTGTTCGAGGCCATGAAAAAGAGATGTCCCTATACATCTGAAACTAATCACGTTAGCCAGCATATAGGCGACAATCGAATTCATGCCGTAGACTTTCAGCCAGGTCAGGTTCTTCCGGTGTCCTTTATAATCGATCCAATAATAGAACACGCCCATCAGCAGGAAGCAGTAACCGCTACTGACCAGCACCATCGAACTCGTCCATATCTTCTTGATCACCGGAAGCTGCAATCCCCACAGCCAACCTAAGGCAACCATCGCCACGCCGATCCCTAACAGCCATTGCCATTTACGTTTCTGATCCATCGCGCTTTTCAGGATCTGTCCGGCGAAAAGCCCGGTCAGCACCGTCACCCCGAAGTTCAGGCTGCTCAGTATCCAGGTATAGCGATATGATTCGGCAAATACGACCTGCCCGTTCTCGACCACGGCAGCATCCCGGAACCGTCCCAGCACAGTACAGTCCACCCATTCGGCCAAATTTCCGTCGGGCGTGTAATTACCCCCTCCATAACCGTCAACCGTAATAAACTGCATCGCTCCCCAATAGACCAGCAAGAGGGCAACCGCCGTCCCGATCTGTACGGAAAGCCGCACATGCAGGAACAGCATGGCTGCGATCAGGTAACCCATCGCAATCGCCTGCAACGTGTTCGAATAAAGATAAATCCGGTCCGGGTCCAATCCTAACAGGTTTCCCTGGCACATCATGCCGAAGATCCAGAGCAAAGCCACGCGCTTGATGATACGACGGTACACCGCCCATTTATCCGGCATCGCCTTATAGCGGGAAAGAGCAAACGGCATCGACACGCCCGCCATGAACATGAAGAGCGGCATCACCAGGTCCCACGAAGAGAACCCTTCCCACTGCACATGCGAGAAACCCCACAGAAAGTCATTATACCACGACGCATCTATCGCACGTCCGAGAGGATGCAGAATCCCTTCCAGCGCCACCAGGCAGAACAAATCGAAGCCACGCAATACGTCGAGCGACTCCAGGCGTTTATAAGTAGAGTTCATTATGATTTATGATTTATGATTTATGATTTATGATTTATGATTTATGATTTATGATTTGTATAAAAAAGATTTCAGATTTATGTTTAATGTTATGTTTTCTGGTCATAAATCATAAATCTGAAATCATAAATCTTCTCACACTTTCAGGAAAATCCGTTGACGATACAAGAAGTACAGGAATCCCCAACAGACGGCAATATAGCCGACCGAGACGATCAACGGCTGAACGGCCTCCGGCATCAGTCCGGCAAGCCCACCGAACAAAGCGTCGGAGGTGAAAGAGAAATTGACGAACTCCTGGGCCAGATAGATCGTGATAGAGTTCACACCGATCACCTTAAAAAACAAGGTCCATTTACGAAACTCCAACACATCGACAACATAAAAAAACAGCGCAAACATCCACACGGAGTATGCTCCGACAACACAGACGAATGAACTTGTCCACAGGTTCTTATTGATCGGAAAGAAAAGGCTCCAAAGTAAACCGACAGCCAACAGGACGGCCCCGGAGATAACCAGTCCGCCCACCTTCTTCTTGTCCGTCAACCCTTCCCTCTGCATCTTGATGAACTCACCCGTAAACATACCTAACAGGGCGGTCGCAACCGCAGGCACAGTCGACAGAATTCCTTCAGGATCATGCACCGTCAAGTGCAGGCGTCCGGGCAGCAGCAACCGGTCCACATAGCCGACCAGCGAGCCTTCCATCGTGAAGACACCTGCCCCGTTGCCATCCGGCGCCGGAACAAAAGCCAACAGCAACCAGTAACCGACCAGGATAGCCACCGTGATCCAGACACGTGTGATCGTCCGCGTATTGACAAAGATCAACGCCCCGAACATCCATGCCAGACCGATCCGTCCCAGCACGCTGGCGTAGCGCTGATGCTCAAAATCGAAATTCAGCAATCCGTTGTAGACGAAACCCAACACCACCAGTGTCAGTCCGCGGCGGATAATCTTCCTATAGATATCGGCATCCGTCTTTCCCTGCTCCCGCTGCTTCTCCAATGAGAAAGGAAACGAAATACCGGCAATAAACAAAAACAGCGGGAAGATCGTGTCGTGGTGTGTCAGCCCGTCCCACTTCACATGATGCATCTGGTCACCTATCACCTGAAAAAAAGGATTCGGAAACAACGTTGCCAACGCAACAAAAAGGGAAGCTCCTCCCATAATAAAGAACATATCGAAACCCCTCAGGGCATCCAGCGATAGCAGCCGCCGGGACTGTTTTTGTTTTTCCATATACACGATGTCTTTTGAGTTAACTTTATCGATTGAATTTACAGAATTTACAAATATAGGTCTTTTTCCTCAAAAAGCCACTCTAAACAATCACCTGAGCAACGGCTGCCATTTCAAATAAGTTCCGGTTCGCCACAACCATTCCATCGGACCATAGCGGAAGTTCTTCAGCCAATAATGACTCAGCACAATCTGCACACCCGTATAAACAAGGCAAACCAATACACTCAGAAAAACGCCCAGATGGCTCCAATCCAACCCGAAACCGGAAAAAATAAAGACACCGATCACAGACTGTACGATATAATTCGTCAACCCCATACGACCATAGCTGACTAACGGTGTCATCGCCTGCTGCACCTTTCGAAAACGATATGCCTCTATCACGACAACCACCCATAAATAAGCCGTCAGTAAGTTAATCAGATTGGTCACGGTCGATCCCATCCACGCGTTAAAAGAGACTTCGCGCCAAGACACAGGCGCGAGGTAAGACTGTATCATATATAATAGTCCCAATCCTATAAGAGCCAACAGCCCTCCGCGGTTCAGCCGGCTGCGAAACTCGTCCAAGCGTTCGAACAGACGGATACGCCCTACGATGAACCCTAAGACAAAAAGTCCCAAAGTCAGATAGATACGACCACTGGAGAACTGGAACCTCATTTTCCCGACTACCCCGTCCCAAGCATTGTTCGAGACCATTTCGGAAAGAGTCGGTGCCTGGCGGGGAGCAGCCGGACGGGAGACCGCTCTTTCGGGTACACGCTCTACCTGTTCCGTCGCCGGAGTTGCCAGACTTTTATAGGCTACAGGAACAAGCGTGGCACCTCCCAGAAAGAGGAACAGCGTGATCCCGGCCAGCAGCTTGGTCGGCCATTTATACATCAACACCAAAAGGAAACCCAGCAACGCATATATCAGCAGGATGTCCACCCGGACAAACAAGCCGTGCAAATAGCCGATGGCCAACAACAACACCAATCTCCACAGAAAGCGAGGACGGAAATCCACCCCTTTTTTGGCCGCCCGATCCATCTGGATAAAGAAACTCAAGCCGAACAGACAAGAGAAAATAATGAAAAACTTCCCGAAAACAAGATAGTTGATACACCATCTGAAAATTTCGTTCATCGTTCCCTCCCACGGGAACATTTCCTGAGGCGTCATCGTCCCCATAGCTCCGAAATGTTGCATAGAATGAATCAAGCAAATACCGATAAGAGAAAAACCACGCAAGGCATCAATCACTGTAATACGCCCTCCGGAAGTCAGCACTGTTTTTGTTGTTTCCATATTTTCAAATTTCTGATTTGATTTTTGTTCGTTTTCTTTCCGGAACAAAATTACAGGGCTTCATTCATACAAAAAGGATACAAATTACGGTTTTATGGATACTTTTTACTGTGGAACGACTTTTTATCAAAATACACGAGGTAGGTTCTCTTTAGAAACACCAAAATGTTTCACCTTTCTCCAAACAGTGAAAATAAATTTTCCACCGCATGAAAATTTATTTTCCCGCTATAGAAAATTTATTTTCATGCGGTGGAAACTACTTTTTCATGCAATGGTATCAGAATAGCGTTCCCAACCGAAATTTTCTTCATACCGGTCGAAGACTGGTTCCTCTTCGATACCGTATTGACGGAGCAGGTCACGTACATACTGCTGGTCTTCGGGAGTAAAACGACGCTCCTTGCGCGTTAAGCGGTAAAAATGAGTAGTCCCGAAATATTCCCGCATCTCCCGCCGTATTTCTTTTGCCTGGCGATAAGGGACATTATCCAGCAAATGCTCCATGCCATAGGCGTTTTTCAACGGACTGTCGTCCATGAATCCGGAACAATCACCATCGGGAACAACACGGTCCGGGTTGACCACCTTCACCGCCCAGCGTTCTTTCGGAATATACCGCGAAGCCTGATAGCGCAGACAGGTGGAAGCATGCAAGCATTTCCCATTAAAACAGAGTGCAAAATCGTTCGGAACCAAAGAATAATCTAATTTGTTTAACATGGTATTAATGTATTGATATTATACAAAAGTACTCACAGATCCGGCGGAAAGCAAACATTTATGCCCAAAAGAAACCTTACCGTAACAAATAAGTCTCTTTTTCCATTAGAAACCCCAAAGGAAAAAACTATCTTTGTTGTGTAGATAAATTAAGAATAGATCAAAGTTATGACACAATTAGTTGTTGAAATAGAAGATCCGTCTGTAGTGGCCAATATAAAGAAAGCCATCAGTATGTTGCGCGGAGTTTCAAAAGTACATGTTAAAAAAAATGCAGTTCCAAATGCTCAAACGCGCCAAGCCATCCATGAAATCGAAACCGGAGACACCATAAAGTGTAGTTCATTTGAAGATTATCTTGATAAAGTAAAAGAATGAAAGTATCTTTGCAAAAAGAACCTAAAAAATATAGACAATGACAGCAATCATTTTAATAGCAGTGATCGTGATCCTGGCAATCTGGATCGCTTCCTTGTATAATTCGTTAGTGAAATTGCGTAACAACCGCGAGAACGCTTTTGCCGATATCGACGTGCAACTTAAACAACGCCATGACCTCATCCCGCAGTTGGTCGAAACGGTCAAAGGCTATGCCTCACACGAGAAAGAGACACTGGAGCGCGTCATTAACGCCCGCAACGGAGCGGTCAGCGCCAAAACGATCGACGACAAGATCGCGGCTGAAAACGCCCTGACTTCCGCACTGGCCGGATTGAAGATCACGCTCGAAGCCTATCCCGATCTGAAAGCCAACCAGAACTTTTTGCAGTTGCAGGAAGAAATATCCGATCTGGAAAACAAACTGGCTGCCGTACGCCGTTATTTCAATTCGGCTACGAAAGAGTTGAACAACGCGGTCGAGACATTCCCATCCAACCTGATCGCCGGTATGTTCGGCTTTAAGAAGGAAGTGATGTTCGACCTCGGCGAACAACGCGCAACACTCGAAGAAGCACCAAAAATCAAGTTCTAAGGATGCAATACGTCGGCATACAAACCCAACAGAGCAGGAACAATTTCCGGTCCCTGCTCCTGCTTTGCTTGTTTCCCTGCCTGGTGATGGGATTGCTTTTCGCGTTCTGCTACCTGCTCCACCTGTTGGCGATGAACGACGACGGCTTGACGCAAGCCGAGATACTAAAATATTCCACCGGAATGTTCATCCATTTGGCACCATACGTGTTGGGAGGCGTATTGATTTGGTTTATCATCGCCTATTTTGCCAATACAAGCATCATCAACTCGGCAACCGGTTCCGAGCCTTTGTCGAGAATGGAAAACAAAAGGGTATATAACTTAGTGGAGAACCTGTGTATGAGCCAAGGGATGAAAATGCCCAAGATCAATATCATCAACGACGATTCGCTGAATGCTTTTGCAAGCGGCATCAACGAAAGGACCTATACCGTCAGCCTCTCGCGGGGAATCATCGACAAACTGGACGACTCCGAACTGGAAGCGGTCATTGCACACGAGCTGTCGCATATCCGCAACAAGGACGTACGCCTGATGATCGTATCGATCGTCTTCGTCGGTATCTTTGCCATGCTCGCACAGATGGCCATGCGCTCCGTCTACTACTCGTCGATGAGCCGCAGGAGAGACGAGAAAAACAACACTGCGATCATTATCGTCTTGGTCATGGTCGTTGCGGCCATCGGTTATTTCTTCTCCATGCTGATGCGTTTCGCCATCTCGCGCAAACGGGAATACCTGGCCGATGCCGGAGCCGCCGAGATGACCAAGAACCCGCTCGCCCTCGCCAGCGCACTACGGAAAATATCGGCCGATCCCGACATCGAAGCCGTCCAGCGGGAAGACGTAGCCCAGCTTTTCATCCAGCATCCGGGCCAACAGGCTAAAAGCGCACTGAGCGGCTTAAGCGGACTTTTCGCCACTCACCCGCCCATCGAAAAACGGATACAAGTGCTCGAACAATTCTAAATTTAATCAAGAATTAATATCCGAAATCATTCCGATCCCGGCATTAATTTAATATCTTTGGTGCCGGATAAAAATAAGTGTTGGAAATGATACAAAAAGAATTGATTGGCGATCTTAAGCTGAAATGGGATCGCATGCAGCAGGCGATGCAAAACATAAATGCCGGCGGATGCCTGCTTACCGTGGATGTGAATCTGTATTATACAACCGGACGTATCTATAGCGGCTATTTCTATCTTCCCGCCGAAGGTGCTCCCTGGTTCTTCGTGAAACGGCCGAACGGACTGACCGGCGACCATGTTGAATACATCCGCAAACCGGAACAAATGGCTGAGCTTTTCGCATCCCACGGACTGGAAATGCCGGAAAAGCTCCTGCTCGAAGCCGACGAACTGACATACAACGACTATATACGCCTGCAAAAGATCTTCAATCCGAAAGAGACCGGAAACGCAACCGCAATGATGCGTGAGCTACGCCGGATAAAGACGCCGTACGAGATCGAAATGTTCCGTATCTCGGCCGAACGACACGCCAAGACATACGCTGAAATTCCCGAATGTTTCCGTCCCGGAATGACCGACCTCGAATTCCAGTATGAAATAGAAAAACGGATGCGCAAGAACGGCTCCATCGGGTTGTTCCGTGCTTTCGGCGCCAACATGGATATCTTTATGGGAAGTATCCTGGCGGGAGAAAACGCCGAAGTCCCCTCTCCTTTCGACTTCGCCTTGGGCGGCGGCGGTATCGACGCCTCCTGCCCGTTAGGTGCAAACGGGACGACCCTGAAAGAAGGGACGGCCGTCATGGTGGATATGGCGGGAAACTATACGGCTTATATGACGGATATGACACGTGTGTTCTCCGTCAGCCGACTGCCCGAACTTGCTTACCGGGCGCATCAGACAGCCCTTCTTATCGAAAGCGAGATCGAAAATATCGCCCGGCCGGGAACACCTTGTGCCGAACTCTATGAGATAGCTGCCAAAATCACCGAAAAACAGGGACTCGGCGCCTACTTCATGGGGACCAAGCAACAAGCCAAATTCGTGGGGCACGGCATCGGCATCCAGATAAACGAGCTCCCGGTACTTACGCCCCGCTCGAAAGAGAGGCTCGAACCGAACATGGTGTTCGCGCTCGAACCGAAATATGTGATACCGGGTGTCGGCGCCGTCGGCATCGAAAACAGCTTCCTGGTTACGGAAACCGGACTGGAGAAGATCACGCAATTTACAGAAGATATCATACAATTATAAATCATAAATCATAAATCATAAATGAAAAAAGCAATCTCACTTCTCCTGTTACTGGCTATCATCTTCATGCCGGCAAAGGCTCAGGATGTAGAAAACGTTAAGCCGGTGAAGAATGTCATTCTTCTGATCCCGGACGGGACATCGCTGGCAACTGTTTCCATGGCGCGTTGGCTGCAATGGTATACCAACCCCGACAAACCGAAATTGAACATCGACCCGTATCTCTGCGGGACAGTCCGCACACATTCTTCGAATGCACCTATCGGAGACTCGGCCCCTACGACTTCCTGCTACATGACAGGACAGCCCAGCCGTACAGGCTACGTTTCCACTTATCCGGAGAACGACGGCGACAACGATATCTACCCGACCGATCCGGCACGTGCTTTCCAACCGCTGACAACCGTCCTGGAAGCGGCCAAGATAAAACAGGGCAAATCGACGGGACTGGTTTTCACCTGCGAATTCCCGCATGCGACACCGGCCGACTGTTCCGCCCACAGCTACAACCGTGGCAAATATGAATGGATCGCCCCACAGATGGCTCACAACGACCTGAACGTCGTGATCGGAGGCGGCACCAGCCTGCTTCCCGAAGAGAGCGAAGCCTACCTGAAAGCGAACGGATATGGTGTCTTTAAGAATGACATCAACGGTATGCGTAATTATAGCGGTAACAATATGTGGGCTTTGTTCGGAGACAGGGAAATGGCTTACGACATCGATCGCGACCCGGCCCAACAGCCTTCTCTGGAAGAGATGACTCGCAAAGCGATCGAAAAGTTGTCCCAAAACCCGAACGGTTTCTTCCTGATGGTGGAAGGCAGTAAGGTTGACTGGGCTGCACACGCGAATGATCCGGTCGGCATGGCCACAGATATGTTGGCTTTCGACCGTGCTTGCGGTGCTGCCCTCGAATTTGCCCGTCAGAATGGTGAGACTGCCGTAGTGATCGCTCCTGATCATGGCAACAGCGGTATCAGCATCGGGCGTGCCGATTGCAAAGGGTACGATAAACTGAGCAAAGACCAACTCTTCCACCAGTTTTCCTTGTATAAGCTGACCGCCGAAGGTTTTGCCAAAAAGGTGAACAGTGTACCGGCATCCGAAGTACAGAACGTATTCCGCACATACGCAGGTTTCGAACTGACACCGGAAGAGTTGGACGCCTTAAACCATTGTAAAGACTATAAGAACAGCCCGATCTCGGAAAACGAACGTTCGACCAAAGGCAAAGGTTCTTTATACAGCGGTTCTTTGACGACTTTCATGTCCAAGTTGCTTACCTCCAGAACTTGTTTCGGTTTCACAACCGGCGGCCACACTGGTGAAGAGGTGTTCCTCGCTGCTTACCATCCCGACCGTGCAAGCCTGCCTCTCGGTATGCACACGAATATCGAACTGAACCATTATCTCTGCGCCCTGTTCGGCATGACACACGACACGCTGGAAGAACTGACAGCCGGCAACTTCGCTCCTCACACGGAAGTATTCAAAGATTTCAAATGTGAAATCGTTCCGGCTAAAGACGAAAAAGGTTCTCCTTCATTAGTTGTAAAGAACAAAAAGAAGCAGATCAACATCACGCCGTTCAGCAACATCGTGACGATCGGAAAGAAAGGACAGGAAGAAATCCGCCTGAATTCGGTAATCGTGTATGTTGACAAAAACAACACATTTTATCTGCCGACCAAACTGGTAGAATATCTGCAATAAAAACAAAGACGATAGCAGGGTGGTGTGCCAAGTGCGGGAACAAGTACATTTGACACACCGCCTTCTTTCTCTCTCGTGAAACCTTATCTCCCCCCATTAACCGGTTCTCTTCTTCTAAACGCCCGAATTACAAACCACACAGTAAAACGTTATAGTTATTTGTTTTTTTTCAATCATTCTTTTCTTAAAATATCTATACAGTATCAATACGGGAGATTTATATAGACTTTTAGACAAATAAGACCGATCTTTTTTGAAATACATTTGCGTCATTTCTAAAATAATAAACGAATATGACAAGAGCAAATGCAAAATGGATACGGCTGATGGCAGTTATCGGCTGTACGACTATGTGGATGGCATCCTGCAAACATGCACCGGATGCGCAGATGAAAGCATCTTATGCGACGATGAAAGTTTCTACTGCAGACAAAGAGCTGACAACACCTTATTCGGCCACGATCCGCGGTCGCCAGGATATTGATATTTATCCGCAAGTATCGGGAACTATCGAACGACTGTGTGTGACAGAAGGACAGGTCGTACGGAAAGGACAATTACTTTTCGTCATAGATCAGGTTCCTTACAAGGCCGCTTTGAAGACGGCCCAGGCAAACGTGGAAGTGGCAAAAGCAGCTTTGGCTACCGCCGAACTGAACTACAGCAGCACAAAAGAACTGTTTGCGAAAAAGGTTGTTTCCGCTTTTAACCTGAAAACAAGCGAGAACAGCTACCTGACCGCCAAAGCACAGTTGGTCCAGGCCGAAGCACAGGAGCTGAACGCCCGCAACAACCTGTCTTATACGGAAGTTAAAAGTCCGACTGACGGTGTTGTCGGTATGTTGCCTTACCGTGCCGGGGCATTGGTCAGCGCCAGTATTCCCCAACCGCTGACAACGATTTCGGACAATTCGAATATGTATGTCTACTTTTCCATGACGGAAAACCAGTTGCTGGCCATGAGCCGCCAATACAAAAGCATGGACGAAGCGTTGGAAAACATGCCGGAAGTGTCGTTGAAACTGAACGACCAGTCCATTTATGAGCAGAAAGGAAAGATCGAATCGATTAGCGGGGTGATCGACCGGAAGACCGGAACAGTCGGCGTACGTGCCGTATTCCCCAACGAATCCCGTCTGCTTCATAGCGGAGCCTCCGGCAATGTGCTCATACCGCAGGCCTACAAAGACTGTATCATTATTCCTCAAGGCGCAACGGTTCGTTTGCAGGACAAGACGATTGTCTACAAAGTAGTGGACGGTAAAGCCGTTTCCACATTGATTACCGTAGCTGAAATCAGCGACGGCCGTGAATACATCGTACTCGACGGATTGAAGGTAGGCGAAGAGATCGTATCCGAAGGAGCCGGATTAGTACGTGAAGGAACGCAAGTTAAATAAAGGATCGAAGTATGAAAGGAAATATTTTTATTAAACGGCCCGTTATGGCCATCTCCATCTCCATTCTTATTTTGGCGATCGGATTGATTTCGCTCTTTACCTTGCCGGTCGAGCAATATCCTGACATCGCGCCGCCTACGGTCCACGTATCGGCGACTTATACCGGTGCGGATGCCGACGCGGTGATGAACAGTGTCATCATGCCGTTGGAAGAAAGTATCAACGGTGTAGAAAACATGATGTACATGACTTCTACTTCCACCAATGCAGGTTCGGCAAGTATCGAAATATATTTCAAACAAGGGACGGACCCTGACATGGCGGCTGTCAACGTGCAGAACCGTGTAACGAAAGCACAGGGTTTATTGCCCGCCGAAGTAACCCGTATCGGTGTCAGCACCCAGAAGCGACAGACCAGTTTCTTGCAGATCGACGCACTTGTCTGCTCCAATGGACGTTATGACAAGACATTTCTCGGAAACTACCTCGACATCAACGTTATCCCGCGTATCAAACGTATCGAAGGCGTAGGCGATGTGATGGAGTTGGGCGATACCTACAGTATGCGTATCTGGCTGAACCCCGAACGAATGGCCCAATACGGACTGGTTCCTTCGGATGTGACTTCCGTATTGGGAGAACAGAATATCGAGGCTCCGACCGGTTCGTTGGGTGAAAACTCGAAAAACGTTTTCCAATACACAATGAAATACCGCGGACGTTTGAAGAGCGTGGAAGAATTCCAGAACATCGTCGTCCGGGCTCAGGAAGACGGTTCGGTATTGCGCCTGAAAGATGTCGCCAAGGTCGAGCTGGGGACATTGAGTTACGGCTTCGACAGCCAGATGGACGGTAAGCCGGCCGTGACATTCATGATCTACCAGGTAGCCGGCTCTAACGCAACGGAAGTAAACGAACGTATTGCCGCCGAATTGGAAAAGATGAAAGAAGAATTGCCTACAGGAACGGAATTTATCACGATGATGAGCTCCAACGACTTCCTCTTCGCTTCTATATATAATGTGGTAGAAACGCTGATCGTGGCGATCATCCTCGTAATCCTTGTGGTGTATTTCTTCCTTCAGGACTTCAAGAGTACGCTGATCCCGTCTATTTCGATCATCGTTTCGCTGATCGGTACATTCGCCTGTCTGACAGCCGCCGGATTCACGATCAACATCCTGACCCTGTTCGCCCTGGTGCTTGCCATCGGTACGGTGGTGGACGACGCGATCGTGGTGGTGGAAGCCGTACAGGCGAAATTCGATGCGGGCTACACCTCTTCCTACCAGGCTACAAAAGATGCGATGGGCGACGTAACGATGGCCGTTATCTCTTGTACCTGTGTGTTCATGGCCGTGTTCGTGCCTGTAACTTTCATGGGTGGTACTTCCGGTATCTTCTATACGCAATTCGGTGTGACGATGGCGACCTCCGTAGGTCTTTCCATGATTTGTGCATTGACGCTCTGCCCTGCCCTGTGTGCTATGATGATGCGTCCGAGTGATGGGAATAAGAGTGCCAAAAGTATTAACGGCCGTGTACGTGCCGCCTACAATGCCTCTTTCAACGCCGTGTTGGGTAAATACAAGAAAGGCGTCATGTTTTTCATCCATCACCGTTGGATGGTATGGGCCGGACTGATCGCATCCGTTATTCTGCTGGGCTGGCTGATCAGCAATACTAAAACAGGTCTTGTCCCGCAAGAAGACCAGGGAACCATCATGGCGAATGTGGCCATTGCTCCGGGTAGTACGCTGGAAGAGACCGGCAAGGTGCTGGACAAGGTAGAGGACATCCTGAAGAATACCCCGGAAGTAGAACATTACTCCCGTGTAGCCGGTTACGGCTTCCTGGCAGGTCAGGGTACCTCCTACGGTATGGCAATTATCCGTTTGAAAAACTGGGATGAAAGAAAAGGTGCCGAACATGTTTCCGATGCGGTGGTCGCACGCCTGAACGCACAATTCGCCCAAATCAAAGAGGCGCAGATATTCTGCTTCCAGCCGGGTATGATTCCGGGCTACGGTTTGGGTAACTCTATCGAGTTGAACTTGCAGGACCGTACGGGTGGAGATATGAGCACTTTCTACGGCAACGCCATGCAGTATATCGGGGCTCTGAACCAACGTCCCGAAGTGGCGATGGCCTACACTTCTTATGCCATGAACTTCCCGCAGATATCGGTCGATGTGGACGCAGCCAAATGTAAACGGGCCGGCATTTCACCTTCGACGGTTCTCGACGTATTGGGTAGTTATTGTGGTGGTGCATACGTCTCTAACTACAACCAATTCGGAAAAGTATATCGTGTGATGTCACAAGCCTCACCGGAATACCGTCTTGACGAACAAGCCTTGAACAATATGTTCGTCCGCAACGGAACGGAAATGGCTCCGATCAGCCAGTTCGTAACCCTGAAACGGGTACTCGGACCTGAAGTGGCCAACCGTTTCAACCTCTTTAGCTGTATCACAGTCAATGTGAATCCGGCACCGGGATATTCCACCGGTGAAGTGCAACAGGCCATCGAGGAAGTGGCTGCCCAGATGCTGCCGACAGGATATGGATACGAGTATGGCGGTATGGCACGTGAAGAGGCTAATACGGGAGGCTCGCAGACACTCTTTATCTATGCGGTCTGTATCTTGCTTATCTACTTGATCCTGGCTTGTCTGTACGAAAGTTTCCTTGTGCCTTGGGCCGTTATCCTGTCTGTTCCGTTCGGTTTGATGGGCTCGTTCCTGTTTGCCAAACTGTTTGGATTGGAAAACAACATTTACTTGCAGACCGGTGTCATCATGTTGATCGGACTTTTGGCCAAGACGGCGATTTTGATTACCGAGTTTGCCATCGAACGCCGTCGTAAAGGGATGGGTATCGTCGAATCGGCTTATTCGGCCGCACAAGCCCGTTTGCGTCCTATTTTGATGACTGTACTTACGATGATCTTCGGTATGCTTCCGCTTATGTTCGCATCCGGAGCCGGAGCCAACGGTAACAGTTCATTAGGAACAGGTGTTGTCGGCGGTATGGCAGTCGGGACATTGGCATTGCTGTTCGTCGTGCCGGTATTCTACATCATTTTCGAATACATGCAAGAAAAAATCCGTCCGCCGATGGAAGTGGAAACCGATATGCAAGTTGCGTTGGAGAAGCAAAAGAGCCAAACCGAACGTGACGGTTTAAACAATGAAAATAAATAAGGTATGAAGAAAATAATCATATTGACAACCGCAACCGCTCTGTTGAGCAGTTGCGGCATATACACCAAATATCAACCGGCCGAAACGACTCCGGACAACCTGTACGGAGAAGAGGTGGCTGTCGATGATACGACCAACTTCGGTAATGTGAACTGGCGGGAACTTTTTACGGACCCGCAGTTACAGGCTCTTATCGAACAAGGGTTACAAAACAACACCGACCTCCGGTCCGCCCAATTGCAGATCGAGGAAGCGGAAGCGGCGTTAATGTCGGCGAAGCTCGCTTTCCTACCTTCGTTCGCACTTTCCCCACAAGGAACGATCAGCAGTTTCGACGGAGGGAAAGCGACTAAAACATACACGCTGCCTGTCACAGCCAGTTGGGAATTGGACATTTTCGGACGTCTGCGCAATGCCAAGCAACAGGCCAAAGCGCTGTATGCCCAAAGCAAGGACTACCAGCAGGCCGTGCGTACCCAGTTGATAGCCGGGATCGCCAATGTGTACTATACATTGTTGATGTTAGATGAACAGTTAGCCATTTCGCAACAGACAGAAGAATCTTGGAAAGAGACGGTAGCTTCTACCCGAGCATTGATGGATGCCGGATTAGCCAACGAAGCAGCCACTTCCCAGATGGAAGCGGCCTACTACAGTGTGCAGACTTCCATTCTCGACCTGAAAGAGCAGATCAACCAGGTCGAAAACAGTCTCGCCCTGTTGCTTGCCGAAACTCCTCGCCGCTACGAACGCGGAAAGCTGGCAGACCAGCAGCTCCCGGAAGACGTGGCAGTCGGCGTACCGATGCAAATGTTGTCAAACCGCCCCGACGTGCGTGCAGCCGAACGTTCGCTGGAACAGGCATTTTACGTGACCAACCAGGCTCGTGCCGCTTTCTATCCTTCCATCGTACTGAGCGGAAGTGCCGGATGGACCAACTCGGCAGGGAGCATGATCGTCAATCCGGGCAAATTCTTGGCTTCGGCAGTCGGATCGCTCACACAGCCGTTGTTCAACAAAGGACAGATCATGGCCCAATACCGCATCGCCAAAGCACAGCAGGAGGAAGCAAGCCTGTCTTTCCAGCAGGCTTTGCTGAATGCCGGCAGCGAAGTCAACGACGCTTTGGTCGCCTGCCAGACAAGCAAGGCCAAGACGGTCTTGTTCGAAAAGCAAATCCAATCTCTGGAAAAGGCCTTGGAAAGTACCTCGTTACTGATGGAGCACGGTACGACCACCTATCTGGAAGTGCTGACTGCCCGCCAGTCCTTGTTGAGTGCACAGTTGTCGCAAACAGCTAACCGGTTCACCGAGATACAAAGCGTGATCAACCTTTATCAAGCTTTAGGCGGCGGTAGAGAATAAGAAAACATTTTTTATCCATAAAAGCCAAAAACCTTTTAAACCGGACCTTTTACCTATTCCATAGGACCTGTTTCAGAAAAGTATTCAAACTTCGATGAAACAGGTCCTTTTTTATCGAGCGAAAAATACGCGGAGCCATGACATTGTCTATTCATTTTTTTATACTTTTGTGGGCATAAGACAGAATATACACAACAATGAAAAGTAAAAGTTTAGTTTCTATCGATCAATGTTCCAAAGAGGACATTCTTCGTATTCTGGATAACGCCAGGAAGTTTGAAGCAAATCCGAACCGTAAGGTGCTGGAAGGCAAAGTCGCAGCGACCTTGTTCTTCGAACCCTCCACCCGTACACGCCTGAGCTTCGAGACTGCGGTAAACCGGTTGGGTGGCCGTGTGATCGGTTTCTCCGACGCTTCCACGACCAGTTCCTCCAAAGGCGAAACACTGAAAGATACCATCCTGATGGTAAGCAACTACGTCGATCTTATCATTATGCGCCACCATCTGGAAGGCGCCGCCCGTTATGCTTCGGAAGTCACGGACGTACCTATCATCAATGCCGGCGACGGAGCAAACCAGCATCCTTCCCAGACAATGCTGGACCTTTATTCCATCCAAAAGACACAAGGCAAACTGACCGATCTCAACATCACGATGGTAGGCGACCTGAAATACGGACGTACCGTACACTCTCTGATAGTGGGTATGTCTCATTTCAATCCGACATTCAACTTCATCGCACCGAACGAACTCCGTATGCCGGACGAACAGAAAAACTTCTGCGACAAACATGGTATCAAATACAACGAATATACCGAATTTACGGAAGACATCATCAACCAGACGGATATTCTGTACATGACCCGTGTACAACGCGAACGTTTTACCGATCTCGAAGAATACGAACGTGTGAAGAATGTGTATATCCTGAAGAATGACATGCTGAAAAACAGCCGTGAGAACCTGCGTATCCTGCATCCGCTGCCTCGCGTTAACGAAATCGCTTATGATGTGGACGATAATCCGAAAGCCTATTATATCCAGCAGGCACGCAACGGCCTGTTCGCCCGCCAAGCCATCATCTGTGAAGTCTTAAATATCCAAATTGACAATTGATAATTAACAAAAAGTTATGTCAGCAGAAAAGAAAAAAGAATTGCAGGTAGCCGCTTTGGAAAACGGCACTGCCATCGATCATATCCCCCCCAGCCAGTTGTTTAAAGTAGCCAAATTACTGGGACTGGAAAACATGAACAATACGATTACGATCGGAAACAATTTCCATAGCAATAAAATGGGTTGCAAAGGCGTGATCAAGATCTCCGACAAATTCTTCTGTGACGAAGAGATCAACCGGATCGCCCTGATCGCCCCGAACGTGATCCTGAACATTATCCGCGATTACGAAGTGGTGGAGAAAAAGACCGTTACCTTACCGGACGAATTGGTTGGGCTCGTAAAATGCAACAATCCGAAATGTATTACCAATAATGAACCGATGCCGACTCGTTTTGATGTAATAGACAAAGAGAAAGGTACGATCAGATGCCATTATTGCGAACGCAAGATCAATAAAGAAGACATCATCATTAAATAATTAACAACGGCAATTGCTATGAAACACGACTGGAAGCCCGGCACGATGATCTATCCGCTGCCTGCGGTAATGGTTAGTTGCGGTTCTGAGCCTTCAGAATACAATATTATAACTGTCGCGTGGGTGGGTACGATATGTACCAACCCGCCGATGTGTTATATATCCGTCCGTCCAGAGCGCCACTCCTATCCGATCCTCAAAAAGAACATGGAATTTGTGATTAACCTGACAACCCGCCGATTGGCTTATGCAACCGACTGGTGCGGTGTCAACTCAGGAAAAGACCATGCCAAATTCGAGGAGATGAAGTTGACGCCGGGGAAAGCCTCGGTCGTAAGTGCCCCGATCATCGAAGAATGTCCGCTCTGCATCGAATGCCGGATAAAAGAAGTGATGGCCTTAGGTAGCCATGACATGTTTATCGCCGATGTGGTGAACGTGCAGGCCGACGACCAATATCTGGACCCGGAAACAGGCGCTTTCGATATGCAGCGTGCCGACCTGCTGGCTTATTCGCATGGCAAATATTATGGATTGGGCGACTTTGTCGGTAAGTTCGGCTGGTCGGTCAGAAAGAAGAAATAGTCATGAAGAAAATTTACCTTATATTGCTGATACTTCCATTCTACTTCCCGGCCAACGCCCAAAAGTTTATTAAGATCGAAGATAAGACATTCAACTGGGGAGGAAAAGTCGGAGTCAATGCCGCGCTTCCGATTGTCAAAGCGTTGACGATCGACAATCAGGAAATGGAAGACATACGTCTGCAATATAAGGTAGGTTACCAGGCAGCCGCGTTTGCACGGGTCAATATCGATCGTTTCTATATCCAGCCCAGCTTGGCATGGCAATATACGGAAGGTGACATACGTTTCAACATACCACAGACAGAAAGCAGCCTGCCTGACGGAACAAACACCCAAATGCCTATCGGCAAGAACCGGATTACCTATAAGTCCGCCACATTAGAAGTCCCGGTGATGGTAGGTTATTATCTGGTAAAAGAGGGTCCATACGCATTAAGCATGATGTTCGGCCCCAATATCAAATACAATTACAAAACTCACTACAGCACAGATATGACAGACAGGCCCCGCGAGTTTGAAGACGATAACACGCCTTTCGGTATCGGTATCGCCGCCGGACTGGGAGTCAGCATTTGGCGTCTGTTCCTTGACTTCAGCTATGAATTCGGCTTGAATGAAGTTGCCTCCGATTTCCGTGAGATAGGTAAGACCGAAGCCAACCAGAAAGGGACTCTCAACATTGAGAAACGGACAAACATAATGAGTTTCTCACTGGGTTTCCTGTTCTGATCCTTTCATTGTCAAACCATTTAATAAAAAAGGAGGTGTGTCGAAACTATCCTGTTCCCGCGCTTGACGCGGGATCGCATTAAAACCGGCCCTATAAAAGTCTGATTGATAAGGTCTGTCCTTTTACGGCCCCGCATCAAGTGCGGGGACAAGGAGATTTTGACACACCGCCTTTTTTACCAAACTTCACAAACGTCAATCGAACATATGTCTGAACTTATCGAAAATCTTCTCCTTGACAGATTTCTTCGGTTGGAAATTAGGAGAATTCTCCAGGCCGTTCATGATATCCTTCTCTGATGCGGATAACGTTTCCGGAATATAAACACTTACGTTTACGAGCAGGTCTCCTGTTCCATAACTATTGATAGACGGTAGCCCTTTGTTCCGCAAACGGAGCACTTTACCCGGCTGGGTCCCCGGTTCGATCTTGACTTTTGCCTTGCCGTCGATGGTCGGAACTTCAACCGTGCCGCCCAGAGCAGCCTGGGGCACACTCAGCAACAGGTTATACAGAATGTCGTTCTCGTCACGTATCAGTTCCGGATGCGGTTCTTCTTCGACCAGGATCAGCAGATCGCCGTTAATCCCTCCATGACGGGCTGCATTCCCCTTTCCACTCATGGAAAGCTGCATGCCTTCCGCCACACCGGCCGGAATATTGATCGTGATCACCTCGTCGTCACGCACGATTCCTTCACCGTTACATTCGCTACATTTCTTGGTGATAATCTTCCCTTCGCCTCCACAGGTCGGGCAGGTTGTCTGTGTCTGCATCTGTCCTAAGATCGTATTGGCCACACGGGTGACAACACCGCTGCCATGACAGGTTTCACAAGTCTTGGAACTGTGATCGTCCTCCGCCCCGCTGCCGTGGCATTTCGAACAGGTCACATATTTCTTAACCTTGATCTTCTTTTCAACTCCGGTCGCGATCTCTTTCAGGTTCAACTTTACTTTCACACGCAAATCCGAACCACGATTCACCCGGCGACCGCCACGTGAACCGCCACCAAAGCCGCTGAACCCGCCAAAGCCACCGAAATGTCCGCCAAAGATGTCTCCAAACTGAGAGAAAATATCATCCATAGACATTCCTCCGCCAAAGCCACCGCCCTGCGAAGCACCTCCTACTCCGGCATGACCGAACTGATCATAACGCTGACGCTTCTGAGGATCACTCAATACGTCGTACGCTTCAGCAGCCTCCTTAAAGTTTTCTTCAGCCTGCTTATCACCCGGATTCTTGTCAGGGTGGTACTGAATCGCCTTTTTACGGTAAGCTTTCTTTATTTCTTCTACCGAGGCAGTCTTCTCGACGCCCAGCACTTCATAATAATCTCTTTTAGCCATCTTCGTATCTGTCTGTTGTTATTTGCTCATTATCCTGTCGTATTATTCGCCTACTACAACTTTAGCATGGCGAATCACCTTATCGTTCAAAGTATAACCGGTCTGCACACAATCCAAAACCTTGCCCTTCATATCGAGTTCCGGTGCAGGAATCATGGCGACTGCTTCAGACGTTTCAGCATCGAACGGTTCACCGACAGTTTCGATCGGTTTTACATTCTGATGAGACAGGTAAGACATGAATTTCGAATAGATAAGTTCCACTCCCTCCGTAACAGCCTTTATATCTTCAGCCGAACGGATATTCTGCAAAGCACGTTCGAAATCGTCGACAACAGGGAGCAGGTGAGTCAAAGCACTTTCGCCACCGTTCTTGATCAGCTCGGACTTTTCGCGCAATGTACGTTTACGGTAGTTATCGAACTCAGCCATCAAGCGCAGGTGGGAATCATTCAGTTCGTCATATTTCTTCTTAAGTTCTTCCAGCTCCTTCTGCTCCAGACCTTCATCCGTCACATTGTCAGATGCGGCATTTTCTTCTGCCGCATTTACCTGTTCATCCTGCAATTTTGTCGCGTCATCAGCACCCTGGCGTTCTTTTTTGTCAGCTGTTTCCTTCTTACTATTAAAATTCATCTTGTTCATAATCAATTATATATTTTCATTACTATCTAATTGTCAATAAGATATCAAACCTATATCACTCATGTGACCTGCCTGTCGGCACCATTCTTGTCGATATCAATCACCAATATAACATCAAATATACTGCCAACTGTTCTTATAGAACGAAAATATCTTTACCTTTGTGTAGTAAAAGATGATTTATTGTCATAGCACAAAAATATAGGATTAATAAAACAATAAGAAATTAATTATGAAGAGAGCGATTTTGTCAGTTTTACTGCTATTTGCATTTCTTACCGGTTTTGCCCAAAACCGGAATATCTGCCGATTAGGAATTACATACGATATCAGTCAAAGTGACCGCTGGGGGAAAAGCAAACCGGTTATTACCAGTGTCATCCCTTATTCGCCAGCAGAACTTGCAGGTATTAAAACCAACGATCTCATTATTGCTATCGACGGCGTGCAGACAACAGATATTTCGCCCGAAGAGATCGGTGAAATGCTGAATCCCGCCGGGAAAAACGAAGTATTGCTGACGATCGGCAATTTGGCAACCCCGGCTAAGCAGGTGCTTGTCAAAAAAGAATGCAAAAAAGGGAATGCGATTACCGAAGAACAACTGGCCACCGCTTTTTCGATGTACAGCCTCGAAACAACTAGCGAAAGGGAATTTGTCTGCCCGTTCAAGACAACCGTGACAGCCGACCCTGTAGATTTCGGAAAGTTCAAGACTTTTGCCTTCTCTGCCATAGACGAGAATAACAGCAAACTGGAAACGGCCATCAACGAAAGCATCGAAAAGGAGTTGACCAAGAAAGGAATGACAGTCGACACAGACCGTCCCGACATCATAGTACAGACCTTCTATTTCTTCGATAAGAATCCGAACTATAAAGGAGCGAACAAGATCCTGGTCGAAAAAGAGCCGATCTATCGCTATAACTTCAATCACAGCAAGATGGAGACATTCCCGTTCCTGAACTCGATGTCTGCAGAAGCGGAAGCGGAGTACCTGCTCCAGTTCGGTTTCCGCCTGATCGACCAACGTGACGTACCGGGCCGCATCCTGTGGGAATGCGAAGCAAACGAGCTGTTGGAAGACTCATACCGCCTGGATGAATATGCCCGTATCCATGCACCATTGATGTGCATGCAATATCCGTACGTCAAATATCAGCGTAACGTGCCGTTCAAGGTCAATCAGAAAACCTACAACTACACGGGGCTGAGTTACGATATCGACCGTATGGAACAGATCGCCGACGTCGATAAAAACTCACCTGCCTATGCAGCCGGATTACGTCCCCGTGATATTGTAGAGAAAATCAACGACCAGAAAATGAATCACACGGCAGAAGAGTTCTCCTCCGCTTACAAAGGATTTATTACCAACACGATGAAATACCGCGATCCGAAAACCCAGTTTACGGATGCCAACGGTTTCAGACGTTGTATGTTCTGGGATACATTCAAATACCCGCAGGTAGCCGATGCGATCCAGAAATCCGGCAACAAGGCCGCCTACTCATATTTATATTATTACGCCCCGTATATCAACCCATCCGGCAACAACGCCTGTACGTTCGATATCAAAAGGGGGAAAAACAAAATGGAAATCATCGTCCGCCCGACCATTCGCCGGTCTGTGACGGTCGAAGTTAAATAAAGCATTTACAAGAACGTGATATACCCGCAAAATTTCGAACAGAAAACGGGCTTCGATAAAGTCCGCCGTTTAATTTCAGAAAAATGTTTAAGCCCGCTCGGAGAAGAGCGGGTAGCAGAGATGGGGTTCTCTGCCGATTATCAAACCGTAACCCGACGTCTGGAACAGACCGACGAATTTGTCCGCATCCTGCATGGAGAAGACGAGTTTCCCGCCAGTTATTTTTTCGATGTACGCTATTCGTTGAAGCGGATACGTCCTGAAGGAACCTGGCTGGATGAAAAAGAACTATTCGACCTGAAACGTTCGCTCCAGACAATCAACGACATTATCCGTTTCTTCCGTCCTTCCTTGGAAGAGAAAGAAGAAATCAAGTATCCGGCATTGACCGCCCTTGCCGGCGATATCCTGGTATTCCCGCAACTGATCGGGAAGATCGATGCAATCCTCGATAAATTCGGACGAGTGAAAGACAATGCCTCTCCTACACTGGCACAGATACGAAAAGAGATCACGGCCACCATGAGCGGTATCTCCCGTAGCTTGCAGTCGATATTACGAGCCGCCCAATCGGAAGGTGTAGTAGATAAGGATATTACTCCCACTATGCGCGACGGGCGCCTGATGATCCCGGTCGCTCCGGCCTTCAAACGAAAGATCAAAGGAATCGTGCACGATGAATCAGCCAGTGGCAAAACCGTTTTCATCGAACCGGAAGTCGTTGTGGAGGCAAACAACCGCATCCGCGAACTGGAAGGTGACGAACGACGGGAGATCATGAAGATCCTGACGGAATTTACAAACTTCATCCGTCCGTTAGTACCCGACATCCTACAATCCTACGAGTTCCTTGCCGAGATCGATTTCATCCGTGCCAAAGCATTGTTTGCCGAGCAGGTAAACGGAATCAAGCCGGTTGTCGAGGACAAACAACAAATTGACTGGATACGCGCCGCACATCCCCTACTCTTCCTTTCGTTGCAGAAACAGAACAAGCAGATCGTCCCTTTGGATATTCTTCTGGAAGAGAAAAAGCGTCTGCTGATTATCTCCGGTCCGAATGCGGGTGGTAAATCCGTCTGCCTGAAAACGGTCGGATTGCTGCAATATATGCTGCAATGCGGTCTGTTGATCCCCGTATATGAAAGCTCGAAGACGGGATTATTCGAAAACCTGTTTATCGATATCGGAGATGAACAAAGTATCGAAAATGACCTGAGTACCTACAGTTCACACCTGACGAACATGAAGTTTTTCGTCAAGAACTGCAACAGTAAGACTTTAATCCTGATCGACGAGTTCGGTAGCGGTACGGAACCCCAGATCGGAGGTGCGATTGCCGAAGCCCTGTTGGACCGTTTCAACCGGAATCACAGCTACGGCGTTATCACGACCCACTACCAGAACTTGAAGCATTTCGCTGAAGACACGGAAGGGATCGTTAACGGCGCCATGCTCTATGACCGCCACCTGATGCAACCGCTCTTTAAGCTGTCGATCGGTAATCCGGGAAGTTCTTTCGCCGTCGAGATCGCCCGGAAGATCGGTCTGCCGGAAGATGTCATTGCGGATGCGTCCGCTAATGTCGGCTCCGACTATATCAATATGGATAAATATCTACAGGATATCGTTCGTGACAAACGCTATTGGGAAAGCAAGCGACAGAATATCCGCCAACAAGAAAAGAAGCTGGAAGATATTACCGCCCGCTACGAGCAGGATTTGGAAGCCGTAAACAAACAACGGAAAGAGATCATGCGTAACGCCAAGGAAGAGGCACAGCGTATCCTTTCCGAAGCCAACGCAAAGATCGAAAACACGATCCGCGAAATCAAAGAGGCACAGGCGGAAAAGGAACAGACCAAGCTTGCCCGCAAAGCCTTGGAAGAATTCAAAGCCTCTGTGATAGCAGCCGAAGAAGAGGACGACAAGATCGCCCGCAAAATGGCAAAATTACAGGAACGCAAAGAACGTAAAAAGCAAAAACAAAACGCGCCGGCCTCAAAGCAGGTCTTTAACCGTGATGTCATAGAAGCTGGCGACAACGTCCGCCTCAAAGGACAAGTCTCTGCCGGAACCGTTATGGAAGTTCAAGGAAAGCAGGCAGTTGTAGCATTCGGCATGATCAAGAGCACAGTCAAGTTGGAACAACTGGAGAAGGTCAGCAAAGGACAAATCAAGAAAGAGATCCAGAAAAGTACTTTTGTCAGTGTCCAGACAGCGGACGATATGCATGAAAAGAAATTGAACTTCAAGCAGGAGATAGATGTTAGAGGTATGAGAGGGGACGAAGCCTTACAGGCCGTTACTTACTTTGTGGACGATGCCATACAGGTTGGTGCCACTCGCATCCGTATCCTGCACGGGACAGGGACAGGCATACTTCGGCAGCTGATACGCGATTACCTGCACACTGTTCCGGGCGTGCGCCAGTATCACGACGAACATGTACAATTCGGAGGTGCCGGCATTACGGTTGTGGAACTCGAATAAAGACAAACAGATATGAGGCGAAGAGAATATGTACATCCACATAAGCGCAAGCATATTTCGAACCGGCATCTTGCCGACCGGTATTTCTATGCCGGCGAACATGATACCGTCACTCGGATCAGCCTCACACAATACAATGCCGATATCCTGCACACACGGGAGATCAAGACAAATGAAACGTCATTCAAAAAATTTGTCGACGAGAACAGCATCAATTGGTTCCAGGTTAGCGGCCTGACTGATTCGGAAGCGGTCACGCGTATCGTCAACGAATTCGGGATGCACAACCTGGATGCCAAAGACATTCTGACTCCCCAACACGTAGTCAAGATAGAAGAGTACGACAAACATATGCTTATCGTACTCAATTCTTCCTATTACGACACCAATATGGAGATCAACTCCGAACATATCAGCATCCTGATCACAGGAAATGTGGTGATCAGTTTCACAGAAAGCAACAATCCGGTCTTCGAAAACGCCTACAAAGCCATCGAATCCAACATGCTGAACATCCGCCGGAAAAACAGCGGACTGCTCCTGGCATTCCTTTTGAATACGATTATTGCCAATTTAGTGGAATCAGCATCCAAAGTGGAAGAAATGCTTGAAGATATAGAAGAAACCCTGCTCGATATCAAAAACGACCAGGGCAATATGGGGCTGCTTATCCAGCAACGCCGGAAAGAATATATGGTTATCCGCAAGAACAGCCAACCGCTGAAAGAACAATTTGCCAAACTGCTGCGCACCGAGAATGGGATCATAAGTCCCGACATCCGTCCCATCTATAACGATTTATCCGACCAGTTGCAGTTCATCATCCAGACAACCGAGAGTTGCCGGGAAATCATATCCTCCCTGGTCGATCTATACATATCCAATAACGATCTACGCATGAATGCGATCATGAAACGCCTGACAATCGTCTCCACAATCTTCATCCCACTCACATTCCTAGCCGGTATATGGGGAATGAACTTCAAGATGATGCCGGAATTGGACTGGCAATATGGATATGGCATAGCCTGGTCACTCATGCTGCTGACAGCAATCTCGACCTGGCTATACATGCGGAAAAAGGACTGGTTTTAGAGCCCGTAGTTCCGCTTAAACATATAATAGGTATTTCTGGAAACATTAAAACGTTTACAAATCTCGAAAACGGTGTCCCCACGTTCGAGCATGCTGATCACCTCTTCTCTATTCGCATCCAGGAAAGACTGTTTTGCAGCCGATCCCTTCGGACGGCCTAACGGACCTCCCGTACTCTTTTTATGATTCAAGGCCTCTTTGGTACGGGTAGACATCAAGCTGTGTTCGATCTCCGTCACCAGCTTGAACACGTTTCCCATAACCGGCAAGTTCAATGCCTGGTCCAGGATATACCGATCCCTTATACTATAGATCTGAACGCCTTTTTCCATGCATCGCCCCATAATCTCCATTACTTCCGACAAAGTTCGCCCCAAACGGGAAATATCCGACAAGACCAGACTATCGCCTTTTTGCATACGATCCAGTACCATCGCAAGATTACGTTCATCTTCCTTTTTGCCGACAGTGACATCCGTAACCCACTTATCGACGTTCATATCATGATCCGAAGCATAGCGTTTAATCTCATTTTTCTGTTCTTCCAGAAGTTCTTTGTTTGAAGTTCCTACTCTTAAATAAGCTATTACCATATTTCCAGCAACTTAATAATTAAAAAAACGTAGAACCAAAATTTATTTTTCGGTGAAGATACGAAAAGTAATTATAGCACAATAGCTAAACTTTCCATTTTATTTAAAGAAAATGTTAGTATTCCGCTCTTTGACACAATAAATTAAATCGTATGCTAAAAACTATCGGACTAAAAATGAAATAGCTAACAAATTATCCAATAACCGGGGATTTATGACCTCTTTCGCTTTTCACCCGTAATCGACACTTCTCCCCCGATATAAGTATTTTGAACATGTTTATCATTTTTTTTGCTTTCCGTTCTGCCGGACACTTCTTATATTTGCAATTACAAATGAAAAGGTTTTTGATTGTCATATTCGCGTTGCTATATATCGGATTGTCTTCCGGTATAACATTGACACTTCACCACTGCATGGGTAAGCTGGTCGAAGTAAACATGTGGCAAGACGAAACCTGCAATACTTGCGGAGCCAAGCATACTCACAAGTCCTGCTGCTCTACCGAAACACAGTTTATAAAGATATCGGACGACCAGAATGTCGACCAGTTGCAAGTGATCAAACATGTACCGGTGGCAATCGCCCTTCTGTTTGATTTGAGGGATCTATATAACCTGACGGAGACGGAACAAGGAACCACCCTTCCCGCATATGCCGACACTCCATCCGAATGGAGCGGGACAGACCGGCTCATCCGTCATTGTACCTTCCTTATTTAGCAGATAGCAGACCCTCGCAGGCCCTTTCACCCTTTATATAGAAGGGCGGACCGCTCTTTTGTCTTCATCCCAGACAACAAAAAAAGAAAAAATTCTGTTTCCTCTGTGTGTACCAGAGGTAATCGCAGTGTATCAAAATGCACCTGTTCCCTCATGGGAACAAGGTAGTTTCGGCACACCGCCACGATCTATTATCAATAAATATATACTTCTTATGCTAAATAAAATAATTCGTTATTTCCTTGAGAACAGGGTGATAACAATACTGATCTTAGTGCTGGTGGTCATATGGGGCCTCTCGACTTCCCCGTTTAACTGGCATGGCGGGATCATCCCCCGTAATCCGATCCCGGTAGACGCGATTCCCGATATCGGCGACAACCAGCAGATCGTTGCCACCGAATGGATGGGACGTTCGCCCAAAGACATACAAGACCAGATCACTTATCCGCTGACGGCATCCCTTTTAGGAATTCCCGGAGTCAAATCGATCCGTAGCTCCTCGATGTTCGGAATGTCCTTTATCTATATCATTTTTGATGATAACATTGAATTCTACTGGAGCCGTTCGCGGATTCTCGAAAAGCTCAATTCACTACCTCCCGGTACCCTGCCCGAAGGTGTGCAGCCAGCATTGGGACCGGACGCCACCGCATTAGGCCAAATTTACTGGTACACGCTGGAAGGGCGCGATCCGGCAACCGGAAAACCGACAGGCGGATGGAACGCGGAAGAACTGCGTACCTTACAGGACTATTATGTCAAATACAGTCTTTCGGCCGCCGAAGGCGTGTCGGAAGTGGCATCAGCCGGAGGATTCGTGAAAGAGTACCAGGTCGAACTGAATCCGGAAGCCATGCGTGCCTTCAATGTTTCCGTCATGGACATTATGAGCGCCATCAAGAAAAGTAATCTCGACATCGGCGCCGAGACAATGGAAATCAACAAGGTCGAATACCTGATCCGCGGCCTGGGCTACATTAAAAATGTCTCCGATCTGGAAAAGGCCGTTGTGACCGTTCGCGACGGTGTGCCGGTACGCATATCGGATATCGCGTTTGTGAATATCGGTCCGGGTACCCGGCGCGGCGGCCTGGACAAAGAGGGGGTGGAAGCTGTCGGAGGTGTCGTTATCGCCCGGTATGGCTCCAATCCTCTGGAAGTCATCAATAACGTAAAAGATAAAATCAAGGAGATGGCTCCTGGACTGCCCCAGAAAACGTTGCAGGACGGGACCGTCTCCAAAGTGACCGTAGTGCCGTTCTACGACCGGACAGGATTGATAAAAGAGACGATCGGCACACTCGAAACATCGTTGTCACACGAAATCCTGATCTGTATCATCGTCATCATTGTCCTGGTTCTCAATCTCCGGGCCTCCGTCGTGATAGCCAGCATGCTACCTATAGCCGTATTGTCTACTTTCATCATTATGCGTTACACGGGAATAGCTGCCAATATCGTGGCACTTTCGGGTATCGCCATCGCTATCGGTGTGATGGTGGATGTCGGAGTGGTATTTGTCGAAAGCATCATCCGGTATATGGAGATGCCGGAAAACAAAGGTATTCGCAAAGGAAAAGCGATGGTGAACCTTATTTATAAGGCGGTCAGTGAAGTGTCGGGAGCCATCGCAACGGCAATGATCACGACCATCGTCAGTTTCCTCCCCGTCTTTGCGATGGAGGCGCAGGAAGGGAAGATGTTCTCTCCCCTCGCCTATACGAAAACCTATGCTTTGGCCTCCGCCTTCGTATTAGGATTGATCCTGCTGCCGACCTTATCCTATATACTATTCTCGGTACGAATCGATTCAAAGCCGATACAGAAAATACTCAACTACATATTGGTAGCCGCAGGCCTCCTTCTATCTGTTCTGTACGGGAGCATTCCGGCACTCGGACTTACCGCTGTCGGGCTGAACAACCTGCTTGCCCACCGTTGGAAAAAGCCGGGAACCGGCAACTATATCAACATCGGCATCGCACTTGCTGTCGCCACTTACTTTTTGGCGGAAGAATGGTTGCCGATGGGACCCCAGAAAGGGATTTTCATCAATCTCCTTTTCGTTGCGGGATGTATCGCCGCCATTCTCTCACTTCTCTGGCTGTTGGTGATCTATTACGAACGTATTCTTCGCTGGTGCCTGGATAACCGGTGGAAGTTCATGTTGCTGCCTGCCGTGACCATCCTTTTCGGTATCCTGATCTGGAAACGGATCGGACAAGAGTTTATGCCCAGCCTCAACGAAGGTTCGTTCCTGCTGATGCCAACCAGTATGCCCCATACAGGCATCGAACAAAACCTGGATTACATCGAAGCTCTGGACAAGCGCCTGGCTGCTATCCCCGAAGTGGAAACGGCAATCGGCAAATGGGGACGGGTAAATTCGGCCCTCGACCCGGCACCCGCCCAGATGTTCGAAAACACGATCAACTATCGTCCCGAATATATATTGAACGAAGACGGAAAGAGGGAACGCTTCAAGGTGAACCGAAAAGGCGAATATGTCTTGAAAAGCGGAGGTACATACAACCCGGCAGACGGTTTCCGGCTGATACCGGCGGACAGCCTGATACCGGACCGGAAAGGAGACTATTTCCGGCAGTGGCGCCCCGAAATCAAGAACACGAACGACATATGGCAACAAATCGTCAACATCACCCATCTGCCCGGACTGACCTCCGCTCCGAAACTGCAACCGATAGAAGCACGCCTGGTCATGCTCTCGACCGGTATGCGCGCCCCGATGGGATTGAAAATCTACGGGCCGGATCTCGAAACAATCGAACAAAGCGGAAAGGCGATCGAACAGGCACTCAAAGACGTCCCATCCGTCATCCCCTCGTCCGTCTTCTACGACCGGGCCGTCGGCGCTCCCTATCTGGAGATCAAACTGAACCGGGATAACATGGCCCGCTACGGGGTGAATGTCGAGGATTTGCAGGAGATCCTAAGTGCGGCTGTCGGCGGCATGATCCTGACGAAGACAGTCGAAGGCCGCGAACGTTTTCCCGTACGCCTCCGCTATGCACGCGAACTGCGTGACAACCCGGAAACGCTGTCCATGCTCTTAGTCCCGACGGCTACCGGTGCACAGATACCGCTGAAGGAACTCGCCGATATCGAATATGCGCGGGGAGCCCAGATGATCCAGAGCGAAAACACCTTCCTCGTCGGCTACGTGATCTTCGACAAGAAACAAGGGAAGGCTGAAGTGGACGTTGTGAAAGAAGCGACAAAAGTGATCGAAGACAAGATACGGAACGGAGAACTGGAACTGGCAAAAGGCGTCTCCTATAAATTTGCCGGAAACTACGAACAACAGGAACGCGCCACCGCCCGGCTGATGATCGTCGTTCCCTTGGCCCTGCTGATCGTCCTCTTGGTTCTGTATTTCCAGTTCAAGACCATTACCGCATCGTTGATTCATTTCTCCGGTGTATTCGTGGCTTTTGCCGGTGGTTTCATTCTGCTCTGGCTGTACGGGCAGGACTGGTTCATGAACTTTTCCCTGGCGGGAGTCAATATGCGGGATTTGTTTCAGATGCACACCATCAACCTGAGCGTAGCCGTATGGGTCGGCTTCATCGCCCTCTTCGGAGTGGCGACAGACGACGGCGTACTGATGGGAACCTACATCCATCATGTCTTCCTGGAAAAGAACCCGCAGACCAAACATGACATACGCGAAGCCGTAGTGACAGCAGGCCTCAAGCGGGTACGCCCCGCAGCCATGACGACCGCGACCACCCTGATCGCCCTGCTCCCCGTCCTCACCTCGACCGGAAAGGGAGCCGACATCATGGTCCCGATGGCAATCCCGACTTTCGGCGGCATGTTGATCCAGTCGATGACCATGTTTGTCGTTCCCGTATTCCAATGCTGGTGGCGGGAAAGGCTGCTGAAGAAAGAGGAAAAGGCCCACAACACAGCAGAAAATTCCTCACCGGGAAAATAAAGTTTCCTTAGCATGAAACTAAATTTTCTTCGGATGAAAATAAATTTTCCATTGCATGAAAATAAATTTTCACGCAAAGACAAAAGCTGAAAATAAAGTTTCAATAAATAAAATAGTAGTAGAATGAGAATAAAAAAGCATAAAGCCATCTTACGTTGGGGCACCATCCTGCTATCGGCACTTTGGTATCTCCCATCACAGGCACAGACGACCGACAGCCTTTCCTATTACCTGGAAACGGCCGCCCGGAACAATCCGTCGGTAAATTCCAGTTTTGCCCTTTACAAAGCATCCCTGGAAAAGATACCGCAAGCGGGAGCTTTCTCCGATCCCGAACTCGAAATGGGATTCTTCTTCAAACCAATGGAACAGCTCTCCGGCAAACAGGTAGCCGATTTCACCCTGATGCAGATGTTCCCCTGGTTCGGGACGCGTAAAGCAGCCCGCAGCGAGGCGACCGAAATGGCACGCATGGCCTACGAACAATTCCGCGAAAGCCGCAACAACCTGTTCTACGAGGTCAAAAGTCAATGGTACCAATTGAACAACCTGAATGAGCAGTATAAAAACACGGCAGCCAACCTCGCACTGTTAAAGCAGTTGGAACAGTTGGCACTGAACCGCTATACCGCATCCTCTTCACAGGGTGTTCCGGTATCGTCAGCCGCCACCTCACCGGTCATCTCCCCTCTTCCCCAAGCAACGGTAAACAACGGTATGGGAAGTATGGGGAATATGACTCCCTCCCCTGCACCTGCATCGCCGGGTGGCAACAAGGCAATGTCCGGCATGGGCAGTAACATGGGAGGTAGCCCGATGGGGAGCGGTTCGTCCGGCAGCATGTCCGATGTCCTTCGTATCCAGATCGAAATGGCCGAACTCGAAAACAACCTCGAAGCCCTCCTGTCAAACAGGAAAGCAGCCGAAGCCCGCTTCAACAGCCTGCTAAACCGGGATCAGGGTTTGCCGGTACAGACGTCCGACTCGCTAACACAAAAACTGTTTTCCGTAAAAGACAATGCGGTTTTAGACAGCATCATCCTCTCCAACCCAATGCTCTCCATGCTCGAAGCAGAAGCGAATGCCTATAAGGCCAAAGCGGAGATGGACAAAAAGATGAGCCTCCCCATGTTCGGCATCGGACTGCAATATTCCATTATGGCAAAGCGCTCCGAGGAGATGGCCCGGATGTCCGGGATGGGCAATATGAACGGGATGGATATGGTCATGCCGATGGTCAAGATCAGCATCCCGATCTTCCGCCGGAAATATAACGCCCAGCAACGGGAAAGCAGGCATTACCGGCAAGCAAGCGAGTTGAAATATGAAGATACGCTTAACCAGCTTCACGCCGAATATATCGCATTAAAGCAACAATTGGCAGATGCTTCGCGCAAAATAGACCTGTACGCCAAGCAGCAGGACCTGTCCCGGTCGACCTGGCAATTGATGATCCGCGAATTTTCGGCAGGGACAACTTCCCTCACGGACATTATCCAGTTGGAACGCCAATTGTTGAATTACAGCCTTAAAAAAAGCGAAGCGGTTGCCGAATACAACACGCTGGTCGCAGGATTGGAAAAATTAGTATCAACCTCCGTAAATGAATAACAAGATGAAAAAGATAAATGAAATAAGAAGAAACAAACCGGTTCAATATGCAGTGGTAGCCCTCGCAGGCTTATTGGCCGGCTGGCTTTTGTTCAGCCCGTCCAAAAACGCCACCCCGGAGACCTATGAGGGGCATGAGATGCACAAAGGACACAGCCATGACCTCATACAGGATGAAACGGGTGTCTGGACCTGCTCCATGCACCCCCAGATACGCCAGGACAAACCCGGCAAATGCCCGATCTGTGCGATGGATCTGATCCCGGTCCGTAAAAGTAGCGATGGCAATGGCAGCGAAAGCTCCGATCCCAACGCCATCCGGCTGTCTGAAGAGGCGGCGGCCCTGGCAGATGTGCAGACTTCGAGGGTAAGCAAAGAAAATCCGATCAAGACAGTCCGCCTGTATGGCAAGATCGTCCCGAACGAACAAAGCCTTCAATCCCAGACGGCTCATGTCGGTGGACGCATTGAACAGTTGAATATCAACTTCACCGGTGAGACTGTACGTGCCGGACAGACACTTGCCGTCCTCTATTCCCCCGAACTGTTCACCGCCCAACAGGAACTCTTAGAAGCCATCAAGATGCAGCAGCCCGCTCTTATCCAGGCGGCTCGCGAAAAACTCCGTCTCTGGAAAATGACGGATGCCCAGATAGGAGCGATCGAACAGTCGGGAACCGTTTCCCCGCTCGTCGAGATCAAAGCGAACGTAAGCGGGATCGTGATGACTAAACGGGTAAGCCAGGGTGATTATGTTGCTTCGGGGGCCGTACTGTTCGACATCGCTAACCTGTCAAACGTATGGGCGATGTTCGATGCTTTCGAAGTGGACCTTCCTTTCCTGAATAGAGGCGACCAGGTTCATTTTACTTTGCAGGCCCTTCCCGGTAAGACATATACGGGACGAATCGCTTTTATCGATCCGATCATCAACCCGTCCACCCGTACGGCACGTGTCCGTGTGGAAGTAGCCAACAGCCGGATGGAGCTAAAACCGGAAATGTATGCGACCGCCGAGGTCAATGCCCCCCTTCAAGGCTATAAGGATCGGATCGTCGTGCCGCAGACTGCCGTTCTCTGGACCGGAAAACGTTCTATCGTCTATGTCAGGCAGCCTGACACGTCTACCCCTACTTTCCTGATGCGCGAAGTCGAATTGGGACCGTCCCTCGGTAATGCCTATGTCATCCTGAAAGGATTGTCCGAAGGAGAAGAGGTCGTAACCAACGGCGTATTCTCGATAGACGCCAGCGCCCAGCTCGAAGGGAAACAGTCGATGATGAACAACGCCGGCGAAACGCAACCGATGAACGGCCATGCAGGGCATACGATGGGTGGCCACGGAGGACATACCACACACAAGGCCTCCGATACACAATCAGAAACAGCAGGCGAACACGCCATGTTCGGTGTCAAAGGCTCCTGCGATATGTGCAAACAGCGCATCGAAACGGCGGCTAAAAGCGTAAACGGTGTTCTGTCAGCCCATTGGGACAAGGAAAAACAGATGATACACCTGCAATACGATCCGTCGAAAACCTCCGTCGACGCCATCAGCAAAGCTATTGCCAAAGTGGGGCACGACACTGATACCGACAAAGCGGATCAAACCGTCTACGACCAACTGCCGGGCTGCTGCAAATACCGCAAATAAGCGAGCGCTGCAACCCGACCAAGCGACCGACCCGTCATCGCCACTATTGTCCTTTTTTATACTGGTGGCGATATTCGGTCGCACTCAACCCGGTTGCGTTCTTGAAGAAACGGCTGAACGCAGCCTGGTCTTCGAAACCCAGCATCAAGGCGATCTCTTTCGAACTTTTGGCCGTATAGAGCAGCAAACGCTGGGCTTCAGCCTGGATACGATTATGGATAATACGAATGGCGGAAGGCTGCTGATAGGTGGAAAGGATATTTGCCAATGTCTTCGGGGATTTGTTCAGCATGTCTGCATATTCCTGCACCTGTTTTTTCTCCTTAAAATAAGTATCGACCAAGACATAGAATTTACGGATCGTCTCGAACTGGAAGCTATTCTCCCGAACGACTCCCTGCCGGTCTTCCGCTATTCGCGTACACAATATGATAAACCGTTTCAACAGTACCCGGAGCATCTCGTCTTGCAGGTGGTCAGTACTGAGAAACTCCTCTTGCATGATCCCCGTCAGCGTGTCGATCTTCCGCCGTTCATCTTCCGAAAGGACAAAAGTCAGCACATGCGACGAACCGTGAAACAGTAACCCGTTACACGACACTTCATGGTCATTGCCATGTATGCAGTAAAAGTTTCCGTTGAACAGCAGAGCATGGTATTTGCCTTCGATGCGCAGGAACTCCAGATGATGTAAATGGGAAAGTGGAATGAGCTGTCCCTTCTTCAAAACAAGCTGCTGATGGTCGATATCCAACTCCACTTCGCCGGAATCCACCCATATAAACTTGTACAGTGTTTTGTCTTTCAGAAGATCCGGGTCTTCATGGAGCGAATCGGTCAAAACGATCCGCCCCTTTATCTTCGCATTCTCAAATGTCCATCTCATGGTATCTTAATTTTCAATTCTCAATTTCCATTATCTCCAGTTCCCCGGCAACTCTCCCGTATGCCGCCTGAACCAGCGTGCAAAGGTATCATAATTTGAGAAATTAAGCATCACGGCAATACGGGAAGGTCTCAGTCGAGTCTTAATCAGCAAGTCTTTCGCCTCAAGTAAGACATACTGGCTGATCCATTCCGCCGCCGAAATACCGGAATGCGATTTGCATTTGTTATTCAGTTCCGTCGAAGTCATTCCTAACTTCTCGGCAAAATAATAAACCGGATAATGATGATAACGACTAATCAGCAAAGCGAAATCGTGGAAGAAAGGCGGAACCTCGCTATCCCGGTCGTCCGCCAGATGTCCTCCCTGCTGGAGGAAGAAAATAAGGGCACGCAAAAGTGATTCCACCACTTTGACACGGGCATCGCTCATTCGCTCGATTTGTGACTGTATCAGCCGGATATAGAGTCCGGACTCTTCCAGTTCGTCCGGTGTAATCGTCCGGAACATCAGACGTTGCCGATTGATCAGCAGATCACTACCGGCATAGATTACAATCCCTTCAAAACCTGTTTCCGAAAAACGGGATATGTCACTCACGTCTTCCACAGACGCCAGAAACACCTGTCCGGCAACTATGGAGATTTCCTTTCCAAGCGCTTTGCATTCGAACTTTCCTCCCCGGCAGACCACAGCAAGAGTTCCCGGTTCCAAAGGCAACAGTTCATGATCCTGCCCGACTTCGACGTGAATGATCTTTAAAGTACTTTCCAATGTCAAATTCGCAGTCGACACGGCATGATAGAGGTCGATCGGTAATATTTTATCTGTATTCATTTCCTTCTCACTTTTAAATAAAAATCATTTCACTTCGAACATTTAAAGATAGTTATTAGTTTAATACATACAAGTCTTTTTAGATTAAGTTAAAACCCTATTAATAACATTTTATGATAACAACTCTCGTCATTTTAGCGCTTTCCGCCTTGTTTTTCGTGAACGGGAAGATACGCTCGGACCTCGTTGCGCTCTGCGCACTCGTACTCCTCATGGTCTGTAAGATTTTAACTCCTGAAGAAGCATTATCCGGTTTTTCAAATCCGATCGTAATCATGATGGTCGGCTTGTTCGTGGTCGGGGGAGCCATCTTCAAAACCGGCCTGGCCAAGATGATCAGCAGTAAAATACTCCAGTTGGCAGGGAAAAGCGAATTGAAGTTATTCATTTTAATTATGGTTGTGACAGCCTTCATTGGCGCCTTTGTCAGCAACACCGGAACTGTGGCCCTGATGTTACCCATCGTGGTCAGTATGGCGATGAATGCCAACATAAACCCCAGCCGCTTCCTGATGCCTCTCGCTTTCGCAAGCAGCATGGGAGGAATGGCGACCCTGATCGGTACGCCTCCCAACCTCGTCGTGCAGGAGGCTTTGAAGAACGCCGGGTTCGACAACCTTTCGTTCTTCTCTTTCACTCCGGTCGGATTGGTCTGCGTGCTGACTGGAATCATTATCCTGATTCCGCTCAGTAAAATATTCCTGGCAAAAAAAGACGACAACAATAAAAAAGAGACTTCCGGCGGCCGCACTCCAAAAGAACTGGCACAGAAATACCAACTCTCCGACAATCTCTACCGCTTGAGAGTCACCTCCGGTTCCCTGGTTTGCAATAAAACATTACAGGAACTCAATATCACACAAACATATAATCTGACGATCCTCGAAATACGAAGAAAATCGCCGTCACAGGGCCGTTTCATGAAGACCGTGGATCAAAAATTGGCCGGTCCGGACACAGAACTGAAAGAAAACGATATCTTATATGTCTTCGGAGCATTCGACAAGATCGAACTGTTTGCCCGTGAAAACAGACTGTCGCTCACAGAATCGAGAGTCGCCGAGTTCGCCGGCGGACCGTCCGACGAAAAACTGAGTGTGCAGGAGATCGGTATCGCCGAAGTCTTGTTGATGCCGGATTCCAAATTGATCAATAAAGCGGTCAAAGATTCCGGTTTCAGGGATAAATATGGAGTCAACATATTAGGCATACAACGGAAAAACGAATATATCCTGTCTGATATAAAAGAGGTAAAGATGCACTCCGGCGACATCCTCCTGATACAGGGCACATGGGATAGCATCGCCCGCATGAGCCATAAACAGTCTCAATGGGTAGTACTCGGACAACCTGTCGAAGAAGCATCCAAAGTCACACTGGACTATAAAGCACCTGTCGCCGCCCTGATCATGACCGGCATGATCGCAGCGATGGTATTCGATTTCATTCCGATTCCTCCGGTCGCAGCCGTCCTGATCGCAGCGATCCTGATGGTGCTGACAGGCTGCTTCCGCAATGTGGAAGACGCCTACAAGACGATCAACTGGGAAAGCATCGTACTGATAGCCGCCATGCTCCCGATGTCGCTTGCCCTCGAAAAGACAGGAGCCTCCAACCTGATATCGGAAAAACTGGTAAGCGGATTGGGTGATTACGGGCCACTTGTCCTTATGGCAGGAATCTATTTCACGACTTCTCTGCTCACCATGTTTATCAGCAATACGGCAACAGCGGTACTGGTGGCTCCCATCGCGTTACAATCGGCCTTGGCAATCGGGGTCAGTCCCTACCCGTTCCTGCTGGCCGTAACGGTGGGTGCGAGCATGTGCTTCGCCTCCCCCTTCTCGACTCCTCCGAACGCTCTGGTCATGTCGGCGGGCAAGTACACATTCATGGACTATGTCAAAGTCGGCATGCCCTTGCAAATCATCATGGGAATCGTCATGATCTTCATATTGCCATTATTATTTCCGTTCTAAACATTCACTGATATTTATTAGTTTTATATTTGCACACCAAAAAAGAAAAAGATGAAGATACCGTTCAAACCAATCGGAATCGAAGATAAAGATATTATAACATCCTTTACGATACCGAGCAATTACAAGAATTGCGATTATTCATTTGCCAACATCTGTAGTTGGCGATTCCTATACGACAGCGAGTTTGCCATTGTCGACGGCAGCCTGCTGATCCGTTTCTGGATCGAAAACAAAACGAGAGTCGCTTATATGACACCTACGGGTCAAGGCAACCTGAAACAGGCAATCGACCTGTTGGAAGCCGATTCGCTCGAACAGGGCCACCCGCTCTGTATGTTAGGCGTAACGCCCGATGCCAAAGAAGAACTCGAAAAAGCAATCCCCGGAGGATTTTTCTACATTCCCGAACGAGATTATTTCGATTACATCTATTTGCGTGAAGACCTGGCAAGCCTGAAAGGAAAGAAATACCAGGCGAAACGCAATCATATCAACAACTTCAATAAGAAGTTTGATTACAAATATATCCCTATCACACCCGAACTGGTTCCCGAATGCCTCCAGCTCGAATGCAAATGGTACAAAGCCAACCGGGAAGATAATGACGAGGAGGATCTGAACGACGAACGCCGCTCCATCCTCTACGCCTTGAACCATTACAACGAATTGGGACTTATTGGAGGAGCCATTTGCGTAGACCACGAAATTGTCGCTTTCACCTTCGGCGCCCCGATCAACCACGACACTTTCGGCGTCCATGTCGAAAAGGCGAATGTGAACTATGAGGGGGCTTATGCTGTTATCAACAAAGAATTCGCCTCCCACCTTCCGGAGAAATATACCTATATGAACCGGGAGGAAGACTTGGGTATTCCCGGTCTACGTCAGGCTAAACTTTCGTATAACCCGTTCATCCTATTGGAAAAATCCGCAGCAATAAAGAAACCTACAAAATAATATTGAACGATGGATAACAACAAACCTCAATTGATCGACCTGTGGCGTACCTCTTTCGACGACAGTGAAGAATTTATCAAACTGTTCTTCGACCGAGTCTACAAAAAAGAAAACGCCCTGTTTATAGAGAAAGACGGAAAAATCGTTTCCGCCCTTCAAATGCTTCCGTATGTCATGACTTACTACGGGACGGAGATATCCGTAAGCTATATATATGGAGCCTGTACCCTTCCTTCCGAACGTGGTCAGGGGTTTATGCGCCAACTGATACAGAAGGCATTCGAAGTGATGGAAAGCCGGAAAGTAGCCTTGACAGTCATTATCCCGGCCGATCCGTGGCTGTTCGATTATTATCGCGATTTAGGATATACGGAGGCTTTCGACTATTCGGAAGAGACATATATCCGGCCTATTGAAACAGCTTGGGAACAGGGTATTTTGGTTGTACCGCCCGAAGTCCCTTCGATGGAGTCTCTCTACAATTTTTTCAATAAGAAACAGCGGGAACGCACTTGCTATGTGCTGCACGGTTATGACGATTTCGTCACTATCCTGCGCGACCTGCAGATGTCCGGCGGGCAGATGCTGACAGCCTTGAACATTCAGAACGAACCGATCGGAATGATCTTTTTCCATCCTGCCGGCGACCATATTTATGTCAAAGAATTGATGTATGACAACGACAACATCAAGAACCTGCTCTTACAGGAGGCGACAATCCAGAACAAAGTGGAAAAGGCTATCTACCGCACTCCTTTCGCCGGACCAGGAACTTTCCCCTTAGGTATGGCACGTGTCCTGGATCGTGACCGCCTCATCCATCACTGGGCTTCCACCCACGAAAACTCCGTTCTCAATATCGGTGAACTGAAGGAAATGGACACTCAATCTCTTACCCGCCTGTTACTCGACTACCAGAGCCGGGAAGCTTATATGAGCTTGATGCTCGATTAGGGATTCATTCTGCCACCAAACAAAAGCTCTTCACCATTCCGGCGGAGTTACGGAGATCCGAAGGAATGGTTATCTGATTAAATTCGTATTTTTGCAAACTCATACAAAATTATACGGATAAAAAAGAGCTGACAATGTTACGGAAAGGAGACCTTACACAAGGAGGTATAACCACCACCCTGCTACAATTCACATTGCCGATGCTGGCAGGATCGCTTTTGCAACAATGCTATAACATAGCCGACACACTGATCGTAGGACAATGTATCGGCTCAAATGCGCTGGCTGCGGTCGGTTCCGCCTATACCTTGATGGTTTTCCTGATCTCTATCCTGCTGGGTTTGTCGATGGGGAGCGGCACGGTTTTCTCACTGCAATACGGAGCCGGTGACCTCCCCGCCCTGCGACGTAGCATTTATGTTTCCTTCTTGTTGATCGGCACGGTGACCGTTCTGCTGAATGTAGCTGTGTTCCTATGGCTCGATCCGATTTTGCGATGGTTGCAAGTCCCCTATGATGTTTATCCGTTGATGCGTAACTATCTATGGATCATTTTCTGGGGAATAGCCTTTACTTTCCTGTATAATTTTTATGCGGCATTACTTCGGGCCGTAGGCGATTCCGTGACACCTTTATGGTTCCTGGCCGTGTCAGTCGTTTTGAATATCGGGCTTGATTTGTTTCTTATTCTTGTCTTGGATCAAGGCATCGAAGGAGCAGCAGTCGCAACGGTCATCGCACAGGGAATGGCGGCATCCGGTATCTTGCTGTACACCTATAAAACCCGCCCCGAACTACGATTACACCGGAAAGATATGCGCTTCGACCGTTCCAGCCTGAAAGAAATCACTTCTTTCTCCACACTGACTTGCGTCCAACAATCCGTGATGAATTTCGGAATATTGATGGTGCAAGGGTTGGTAAATAGTTTTGGTACGGCTGTCATGGCCGCATTCGCCGCAGCAGTCAAGATCGACTCTTTCGCCTATATGCCTGTTCAGGAATTCGGGAATGCTTTTTCCACCTTCGTCGCCCAGAATTTTGGGGCGCGAAAAGGGGATCGTATCCGCCGGGGAGTACGCAGCGCATTTCTTATAACGATCGTCTTTTCTCTTGTCATCTCGCTGTTGGTTTTCTTTTTTGCCAAGCCGTTGATGCTTATTTTCGTCCGTCCGGATGAAGCTGAGATACTTCGCATCGGAACAGAATACCTGCGCATTGAAGGGACTTTTTATTTAGGCATCGGAATCTTGTTCCTCCTTTATGGTTATTACCGGGCCATCCGTATGCCGGGAATGTCCGTCGTGCTTACCATTCTGTCTTTAGGTACACGCGTCGTCCTTTCCTATTGGCTGGCATCCATTCCTTCCATAGGAGTTACCGGTATTTGGTGGTCTATTCCTATCGGTTGGTTCCTGGCTGATTTGGTGGGTATTGCTTATTACCGTTATCGCAGATATGCAGTCTCACGAACTTGACAAAAATCCGCTTCCAATACATATTTATTACCGGATTTTTCTATCTTTGCAGCCGTAAAAAGTAATGATAAATTATGGACGACAGTATTCCGCGAGAAATAGAAACAATAAGTAACAAGTAACGCGCAGGGGCAGACAGCAAGGCCTCTGTACGTTGACAAAAACGAAAGGAGGCAATAATGAGAACTTTTCTTTATTGTGAAGCCGGCTTTGTGGAAAAAGACCAATGGCTTCCAAACAGCTGGATCAATGTAGAATGCCCTACACCGGAGGATATCCATTACCTGACAAACCAATTCAATGTTCCCGAATCTTTTTTAAGCGACATTGCCGATACGGACGAACGCCCGCGTATCGAATATGAAGGAAATTGGTTATTGACTATCATTCGAATTCCGGTACAAAGCCAGGAACAGGGTATTCCTTTCACGACTATCCCCCTGGGGATTATGACGAACAATGAAATCATCATATCCGTTTGCTATTATAAGACGGAACTGATACCGGACTTTATCCGGTACACCCGCCGCAAAGAGGTCGTCGTACGTCACAAATACGACCTGATCCTGCGGTTGATCCATTCGTCCGCCGTATGGTTCCTGAAATATCTGAAACAAATCAACAATGAAGTGGCGCATGCCGAAAAAGCCCTGGAAAAAAGTATCCGCAATGAAGACTTGCTTCGCCTGATGAAGCTGGAAAAGAGCATGGTTTACTTCAACACCTCCATCCGTGGTAATGAAGTGATGCTCACCAAACTGCAAAGCATCTTCCAGGAACCGGTTTATATGGACAACGAACTGGTGGAAGATGTGGAAACAGAGTTAAAGCAGGCGCACCTCACAGTCAATATCTATAGCGATATCCTGACCGGCACGATGGACGCATTCGCCTCCATCATCTCCAACAACGTGAACACCATCATGAAGCGCATGACCTCCATCTCCATCATCCTGATGGTTCCCACCCTCATCGCCAGTTTCTACGGTATGAACGTCCCGATCTACGGAGAGAACATGCCACACGGTTTCGCCATCATCGTCATGATCTCCATCACGTTATCGGCCTTATCGTTCTTTATTTTCAGAAAGATCAAATGGTTCTAAATTAAAAAATCCGCTTTACCTTCACAGGCGAAGCGGATTTAAAATCGATAAGCTTTTTCTAATCAAATATCTAATCAGAAAACAATATCTCGGGAAGGATAATATCTAATTCTGATAAATAAGTTGCAAAGGACGTGCCAGAAATGGGAAAGCTGATGCACATCTTCAACAAGCTCCTGATAAACAAGAGTATAAAATCAGTATAAATTATTTGAGGGGAAATAGGAAAAGTGTGGAAAGTGTGGAAAGGATTGAGTAAGGTGTGTAAAAATTCCACAATTCTTACACACCCGAATTGTTTTTATTCGTTAGCAGGATTTTCCAGTCATAATGTCCAACACCAGCTTATCCGTGGCTTCCATACCTTTGGAACCGATAGAAGTCAGATTGATGATCGACTTATCGACATCCTCGTCGATAATGCCCTCGACCGGAGTCACCACCTTGTTTTCCATTGCCATCAGCGCGGACAACATAGCAGTCGAAACACCACTGGAAACTTTCATGGCGCAACTGGGTTTTGCCCCGTCGCATATCATACCAGTAATATTGCCGATCATATTCTTGATCGCATAGGAAATCTTCACTTTATCGCCCCCCATCAGATAGGTAATGCCGCAACTGGCTCCCGTGGCAGCCACCACACAACCGCAAAGGGCGGACAGGCGTCCCAGGCTTTGCTTGATATAGATGACCATCAGATGGCTTAGCATCAGGGCACGGATCAACAGTTCTTCCGTACATTCGATATCTTCAGCAAAAGAAAGGACGGGAAGTGTCGCTGCAATCCCCTGGTTCCCACTGCCGGAGTTACTCATCACCGGGATCATGGCGCCATCCATACGGGCATCGCAGGCGGCGGCCGTCATTGCCAGCATATGGGTATAGGCAGAGTCGCCCATATATTTACGTCCGTATGCACCGGAAACAGTCTTGCTAACCGTATGTCCGAAATTCCCCTTCAGGGAAGCCTCGGCCGCTCTCCGGTTCAGATCGGCAGTTTCCAGGATAAAACGGATCTCATCGAGCGGCATTTCCATCGCAAACTCATACACGGTAGAGAAAGAGAGCCTCAATTCATCATCGTCCAAAACATCACAAGAAACCCCTTCTTTCCTCCGGTCTGTCAAGACTACACCATTCTTTTCCACATACACGATATTCGTATGTTCATGGCAGATAATCACCCGCGAAGTTTCATCTCCGGCCGAACAAATCACCTCGATATAGAGCTTGTCGACATTATCCTTTAAAGCGATATGAATCCGTTTATCTTCGATCACCTGCTTTCCTTCGGTAAGTGCCTCAGGTGTCAGGTCGCGCAAAACTTCGAGGCCATAAGCAGACTTGCCGATCAGCGTACCCAAAGCAATCGCTATCGGCAACCCGACCATTCCGGTTCCGGGTATTCCTACACCCATTGCATTCTTCAGAATGTTGGCACTCAGAAATACTTCCGTTTTCTCCGGTTTACAGCCTAAAACCTCGGCAGCCTTAGCGGCAGCCAATGCGACCGCAACCGGTTCCGTACAGCCGATAGCGGGAATCACCTCCTGATGTATAAGTTTGATGATTTGTGTTTGAGTTGTTTTATCCATGAATATAGATTTCTTTGACTTTATGATTGCAAAGATAAGACATCCTTCTCAAAACATAAGTATTTCGATTGCGGAACATAGATAATTTGAACTATTTCTTTAGTAAATAAAGGAATACCCGACAGAAAAATGTACATTTGTTTCATCTAATAAATAATTAATAAATTATGGGAACTTTAGGCTGCATAAATGATATGTTACAACGGGACAAAGAAAACCGTGAGCTCCGGAAATTAAGTCCTCCTTTCAATATGGCTGCTTTATTCTCTCATCAGATAAGATCTCATTTGTCACCACCGACAGTTTTAACCGTAAAGGTTTCTTCTTCCGTGCCGTTGCCACGCCCTTCTTTCAGGCGGACGCTGAACACAGCTTCGCCTGTACGCAACCTCGGAGAGGCCTGCACCATGACATTATAGGTGATACGGTCATCGCGAGTGATTTTGGTGATCTTGACAGGTTCGGACAGTTTCAGATGTTTGCCCTTCTCAACTTTTACTATCGGTTCCACGTCCAAAGCATCCTGAAAGCTGTTATTCACGATCACAAGGGAGATATGGCAGGTCTCACCCGCATTGATCTTATCGTCGCGAGTGACACTGTCCTCTTCCAACAAGATGTCTTCGATCTGCAAATCGGGAAGGAGAACATGCGAAGACGGCGTATAATTCCCCGGATTCCTCTTCTCCACTCTTACCACGTCACCTGTATTTGCTGCGATCTGCGCACCGGCAATTCCTCCGACCGCCGTCCCGACAAACGCCCCTATGTCACCCCCTATATCATCGTCTATAGCATTTCCGACCGCTCCGCCGAAAAGCCATCCGACAAAAGCGCCTATCTGGGCCCCTACACCTGCCCGGTCTTCCCGGCTCATATTCTTCATCGATCCGCATCCCGTCAGAATCAACAAAGACATGATTGCATATAGAACTTTATTTTTCATACTCAGTTATTTTAATCCTTCCAATTAATAAACAAAGATAGCTATCCGTTTGACTTAATGACATCGGAAAGAAGAAAAACCCCTATCCGATTGCGTTTTTTTATGTAAGTTTGCGCCCGATTAAACAAAGAATGATGACAACTCAATTCAAGACTCCGACCGCAGACCTGCAACATCAGTACGATCTTCTGCAGAAAGAATTCGAATATGAAAAAGAGATGTATCGGGAACAAACCGAACGGGCCGGCATACACCGCCGCATCCAACAAGGACTATGCTGGTATCCTGTCGTACCGGGAAAGAGCTATTATAACTCCCTGAACCAACTTGTCGTAGAAATAGGGCAGCTGGAGGACAAAGAGACCGAACACAATTTTGAATATGGCCGTCCGGTCTGCTTCTTCACAACAAAAGGAGGCGGGAAACCTGAATACCTGAACTTCTCGGCTGTCATCAGTTATGTGCAAGACGACCGGATGGTCGTAATATTACCCTCTCCTAACGCACTTACGGAAATACAAAAGGCTGGCGAAATCGGCGTCCAGCTTTATTTCGACGAGACCAGTTACAAGACGATGTTCAACGCCTTGTCTACCGTCATCCAAGCGAAAGGGAACCGGTTAGCTTATCTGCGGGACGTCCTGTTAGGCAAAACACCCGCCGGCCGGCGCACACTTTTCCCCATGCGTTTTCCCTGGCTGAACCTGTCGCAGGAAGAGGCGGTCAATCATGTATTGGCGGCAAAGGATGTGTCTATCGTGCACGGTCCTCCCGGAACCGGCAAAACGACCACCTTGGTTGAAGCGATCTATGAGACTTTACACCGGGAAAACCAGGTAATGGTCTGTGCCCAAAGCAATACAGCCGTCGACTGGATATCCGAAAAACTGGTCGATCGCGGCATCCATGTCCTGCGCATCGGTAACCCGACACGCGTAAACGACAAGATGCTTTCTTTTACTTATGAACGACGTTTCGAATCGCATCCCGACTATGCCGAACTATGGGGAATCCGCAAGGCAATCCGCGAGATACAATCCAATCTCCGTAGAAAGAGCCACAGTGAGAAGGAAACAGTACGCAACCGTCTCTCCCGCCTCCGTTTCCGGGCAACGGAACTGGAAGTAAAGATCGACACGGAATTGTTCGACGAGGCGCGTGTCGTAGCCTGCACGCTGGTCGGATCGGCGAACCGGGTGTTGACCAACCGTAACTTCACGACTCTCTTTATCGACGAGGCCGCCCAGGCACTTGAAGCCGCCTGCTGGATTGCGATCGGCAAAGCGGACCGGGTCATCTTAGCGGGCGACCATCACCAGCTCCCTCCTACCATCAAATGTATAGAAGCGGCACGCGGCGGCTTGGACCACACCTTGATGCAAAAAATAACCGACCGGAAGCCTGAAACTGTCTCACTTCTGAAAACGCAGTACCGGATGAACGAAAGCATCATGCGCTTTCCTTCTCGCTGGTTCTACCGGGATGAGCTGCAATCCGCACCGGAAGTCAAGCATCGCGGCATCTTGGAATTCGATACCCCTGTCGTCTGGCTCGACACAGCGGATTGCCATTTCGAAGAAGACCAACTCACCGACAGCATGAGCCGTATCAATAAAGACGAAGCGACCTTGCTTGTATCGACCTTGCAGAAATATATCGAAAAGATCGGCAAGGAACGGGTATTAGACGAAAGCATTGACTTCGGCCTGATTTCGCCTTACAAATCGCAGGTTCAGTATATCCGCGGACTGATCAAGCGCAATATTTTCTTCAAACCTTTCCGCCGTCTGATAACCGTCCACACGGTAGATGGCTTCCAAGGGCAGGAGCGAGATGTGATCATGATCAGCCTCGTACGCGCCAACGACAAAGGCCGGATCGGTTTCCTCGGCGACTTGCGCCGCATGAACGTCGCCATCACCCGTGCCCGCATGAAATTGATGATTTTAGGAGACGCACCGACACTGACACGACATGCTTTCTACAAAGAATTATACGAATATATCCGGGAGAACGGACAGGTGGTCAGCACTTTCAATAGCCCGTGATGGTTATTTTCGCAACATCTTGGCCTTCTATATGGGCATATCTATATAGTGTTTTTGGCTCTTCATCAATTTAGGGGCATCCCAATGTCGCCCTACCCTCTTATTGTCACATTCGTAAAAAAGCCATTAGTCCAAATCGAAACTACTACCGCATCCATTTCGATTTTATACCCCGTTTAATTCAAATTACACGCAAGGGTAATATTTTTTAACAAACTACTAATTTTATAAACTACAGAAAATGAATTGACTATGCAAAATCGCCTTTTTTAGGGGGATATTGTATTTTGTGTAAAGCGCATCTCGACAAAACCTCTCTTCGAGAGCAACCGCATCAAAATTCAGTAGGAAGGTTATTTTTAGCACTGTTGTCCTTTCTGTTAAGCGAGCGGAAGCAAAAATTCCGTATATTTGTATCATTAACAAAAAATACAGAGAGGCCATGAAGTATAAATTATTAGTTCTCGACGTAGACGGGACGCTGCTCAACAACCAGAAAGAGATCAGCCCCCGTACCCTGGCTGCCCTTCTGAAGGTACAGCAAATGGGGGTACATATTGTATTGGCATCAGGAAGACCGACTAATGGAGTCATGCCCATCGCTGAAAAGCTGGAACTGAATCATTATGGAGGTTACATCCTTTCTTACAACGGCGGTCAGATCATCAACGTGCAGACCGGCGAACTATTATTCGAGAAACGTATCGATCCGGAATGGATTCCCTATTTCGTACAAAAAGCGAAGAAAAACGACTTTGCCATCTTCACCTATCACAAAGATTTCATCCTGACGGATAAACCGGACAATAAGTATGTCATCCAAGAAGCCAACCTCAACAAGATGCAGGTAGTCGGTGTCGATAACTTCGCCGAAGCCGTCGATTTCTCACCCTGCAAATGTATGCTGGCAAGTGACGACGAAGAGGCGCTCGTCGGCCTGGAAAATCATTGGAAGAAACGCCTCGACGGTGTGCTGGATGCATTCCGGTCGGAACCTTATTTCTTAGAAGTCGTTCCCCAGTTCATTGACAAAGGAAACACATTGGGCGTGCTGATGACCAAACTGTCCGTTTTGCCGGAAGAGGTGATCGCAATCGGCGACGGTGTCTGCGACGTGACCATGTTGCAACTTGCCGGTGTAGGGATCGCAATGGGAAATGCAGAGGATTCGGTTAAGGCCTGTGTGGACAAAACGACACTCACCAACGAGGAAGAAGGTGTGGCCGTGGCTGTCGAACGGGCAATCCTGGCCGAAATACGTCCGACGGAAGTTCCGCTCGACCAACTGAATATGCGTGCCAGACACGCCCTGATGGGAAACCTCGGTATCCAGTATACCTATGCATCCGAAGATCGTGTAGAAGCAACCATGCCGGTAGACGAACGTACCCGCCAGCCATTCGGTATCCTGCATGGCGGAGCGACACTCGCACTGGCCGAAACCGTTGCCGGGTTAGGCTCGATGATCCTGGCCAAGCCGGACGAAATCGTGGTCGGCATGCAGGTCAGCGGCAACCACATGTCATCCGCCCATGAAGGAGATACCGTTCGCGCCGTCGGAACCATCATTCACAAAGGACGCTCTTCACACGTTTGGAATGTCGATGTATTCACATCCACTGATAAATTGGTATCTTCCATCCGTGTAGTCAACAGTATATTAAAAAAGAAATGACACCAGACGAATTAAGGATTTGTAACGTAGTCGACACATTGATCAAAAAGAACCGGAGTTTTGCACTCTGGCGAATACCGGGAGAATCACCCCGTTTCGCCATGCAGACCTCCGGTTCTGCACGTCTTCTCTATCATATCGAGGAACTGGACGAACAGAGTGGTTTCGTCATTGCTCCTTTCCATGTAAGTAAGCAGCATCCGATCGTACTGATCCGGCCGGACATCCAAGAACTTCCGTCCGACGAGGAAATAAAAGTTTCATGCCTATGGAACAAAAGTTCCATGCCTACGGAACAAGAGTTCCATCATAGTGAAACTCTCGTTTCCTACCCGGAAAACCCGAAGGAAGATTACAACCGCCGTTTCAATACCTTCATCGAACCGCTGCATCGAAAGCAGTTCGAGAAACTCGTGCTGTCACGCAGCCAGACAATTCCGGCAGGCAAAACGGACTTCTCCCCTGCCGCCGCTTTCCACAAGGCAATCGAGCGGTACAAATATTCGTATGTTTATCTCTGCCATACACCCGAGACGGGCACATGGCTCGGGTGTACGCCCGAAATCATCCTCTCCGGCGAGAAAGGAGAATGGCATACAGTCGCCCTTGCCGGCACCCAACCGCTCCAAAACGGGGAACTCCCGACAGAATGGGACGACAAAAACAGGGAAGAGCAGGAATATGTGGCCTTCTACATCCGCAAGCAGTTGCAAGCATTAGGCATCAAGCCGACAGAAACCCCGCCGGCTCCGGTACGTGCCGGTGAACTGTCTCATCTGAAAAGCGACTTCAGCTTTCCCCTGCCCGATAATAAAAAACTCGGCGAACTGCTGAAACGGCTGCATCCTACGCCTGCCGTCTGCGGGTTGCCCAAAGAAGAGACGTACCGTTTTATCCGGGAAAACGAAGGCTACGACCGGAGTTATTATTCAGGTTTTATCGGCTGGCTGGCCCCCGAAGAGAAGAGCGACCTATATGTAAACTTACGCTGCATGAACATCTTGCCCGGATCATTTGTTTTATATGCAGGCGGAGGCATTCTTGCTTCTTCGGAAACAGAAAGTGAATGGCTTGAAACGGAAGCAAAAATGCAAACGATGAAACGACTTGTTTCAATTGACAATTCATAAATTTATAAAGAATATAATCGATGATAGCAAAAAAACTAACTGACCTCATAGGCAATACCCCGTTGTTAGAGTTCTCAAACTTTAACGCAAGCAAAGGACTGAAAGCGAAAGTAATCGGAAAGCTGGAATATTTCAATCCGGCAGGTAGCGTAAAAGACCGCATTGCATTGGCAATGATTGAAGATGCGGAAGAAAAAGGCTTGCTGAAACCGGGGGCAACAATCATAGAACCGACCAGCGGTAACACCGGCGTAGGGTTGGCTTTCGTCTCGGCCGCCAAAGGTTATAAATTGGTACTGACAATGCCCGAAACGATGAGCCAAGAACGTCGTAACCTGCTGAAAGCATTAGGGGCCAATCTGGTCCTCACACCCGGAGCAGAAGGGATGAAAGGCGCCATCGCCAAAGCGGAAGCATTGCGTGACGAAACACCCGGCTCCATCATCCTGCAACAGTTTGAAAACCCGGCAAACCCGGCCCGGCATGCTACAACCACCGCACAGGAAATCTGGCGCGACACAGACGGCAAAGTCGATATCTTCGTCGCAGGAGTCGGAACAGGCGGTACGGTAAGCGGCGTTGGCAAAGGACTGAAAGCACACAATCCGGATGTCAAAATCGTAGCTGTGGAGCCTGCCGACTCGGCTGTGCTCTCCGGCGGCAAACCCGGACCGCATAAGATACAGGGGATCGGCGCAGGCTTTATCCCTAAAACCTACGACAGCTCGGTAGTGGATGAAATCATCCAGGTAGAAGGAGACGACGCCATCCGCACATCACGCGAACTGGCACAAAAGGAAGGCTTGTTGGTCGGCATTTCTTCCGGTGCAGCCGTATATGCCGCCCTGCAACTGGCCCGGCTCCCGGAGAACGAAGGAAAAACGATTGTGGTACTATTGCCGGATACGGGAGAGAGGTATTTGTCTACGGTGTTGTATGCGTTCGAGGAATATCCGTTATAAAAGAGAAGAGAAAGAGATAAAAATATCCCCGTAGGAGGTGTGTCAAAACTATCCCGTTCCCGCGCTTGACGCGGGATCGCATTAAAACCGACCTTATAAAAATCTGATTGATAAGGTCTCTCTTTTTGCGGCCCCGCATCAAGTGCGGGGACAAGGGGATTTTGACACACCCTCCAAATATCATCTTATTGGAGACCAATAGGCAGAGCAGAGCCCTGCCCCTACGAAACGACAATTGTTTTATTCCTTATAATCCTTCCGATAAGAACAAGAAGTTTCCGTCGGGAAGTCTTTCGGAACTTTCTGAGTCACTTTTCCGGTTGCCGCCCATTCGGCTCCGCGAAGCAAAAGCACCTGGAAGCCCGTACACTGCATTGCTATATTATCTTCCGGAGTAGCACCGGCATGTCCGAGCATCGTATGGAAGATGCGGGCATTCCCGTAATCGACAGTAAAGATTAGCGGTTCTTCACGACCGGAACCGTTTGTTTCCTTATCCGAATAGGCCGTGTACAAAATATCCCGGATATTGCCCGGTCCCCGCATACGGTCGTAAAGTTCATCTTTGGCATGACGCCATTTCAAGGGCAGGCCTTTCACGATAGGATGCACTTTGTCACGTCCGTTCAATACATATTCGTGCTGGCGTCCATGCGAACCGCCGACACCCGCCGAACTGTCCTTGACCAGCTTGCCGTCCTGCCAGTACACATAAGGGCCGGAATTCTCGTTACGTCCTTCCCAACCTCCCAAGGCACAGATTTTATTAAACTCCGGCCATTTGGAGAAAGCATTGTCGGCCGCATGATAGATGACAACACCACCGCCGTTCTGCACATATTCCAGGAAACGGCGGTTCGTCTCTTCCGGCCACGAATCTCCGTTATAGTCCAGCACTACCAACTGGTAAGAGCTGAAGTCGAGCACAAAGCCGGACATGTCCTTACCCTGTTCGGGAGAGACGGCAAAGTCCACATCAAAACGGCCGGAATTTTCCAGGATTTGTTTCAACACAACATGGCTCACCTGCCAGTTATGATTGTTTTGTCCTGTGATCAGTAATGTTTTAATCGGCTTACGCGCCGAAACCGTACAGGCTAACAAGAGAGAAAAGACAAGAAAAAGCAGCTTTCCAAAATGTAAATGTCTCATGGTATTTTATGGTTTAAAGATTTGTTTAAGGCAAATGTACTAAATCAATATGAAATATGTACTTTTGTGGCCTTAAGAAAAAATACATCCATGATGAAATATTTATCCCGAATACTATTGATAACATTCGTATTTGTTTTTTCAGCCACTTATAGCCATGCCGATAGCTGGCGTGACAAGACTGAACTGCTCATCTATTCTCCACGCTATTTCGGTCCGAACGCTTTCCCGATCCCGGAAATGAGGGACGGACAGGTGAGCGAACGGTACGAGGTGGAAGTACGGGGCGAATACCATTATTATACGGGAGACAAGACCTGGGACATCGTGGGGCGCGCCCTCCTGCCGTTCTTCAGGGGGCGCGCGGGAATCGAAGTGAACTGGTGCTTCAAGGAAAAATATAAGATGACGCCGGAAACGCGTGACGAACGCTTTGCCGTGGAGACGGAAAGCCCAATCAAATATAACGGTGATATCGTTATCAGTTCTTTTTTCCAAGTCCTGAAAAGCGAAAAATGGGTGGATGCGACCATCAGCGCCAATATCAAAACAGCCAGTGGAGGCCGCCTGTGCGACGCCCGTTTTACAGATGCCGCATCCTACTGGTTCGACGTAAACGTGGGCCGGAACCTGTGGAAAAGCACCGACGGAAAAGCCTCGATCCGTATGCAGGTGCTCGCCGGATTCTATTGCTGGATGACGAACGACATGGTGCATCGCCAGAACGACGCCATCTCTTACGGAGTCGGGTTCACCGGTAAATACAGAGGCTTCACGCTCGCCACCAACCTGGCCGGGTTCTACGGATACGAGAACAATGGCGACCGCCCCATACACTGGCGCAACAACCTCAGATACGAGATCAAGAAAAACATCATCTCCTTCCGATATACACACGGAATGAAGGACAACCTGTACGAGACTTATTCGTTAGGATATATCCGGTGCTTTTGAGAATCGGGAATTAAAAATTGAGAATTGAAAGTTAAACCAACGGCCTTCGCTCCCTGTTTAAGGGGAGATGAAGATTAATCGGATAGTAAAGCTGAAACTGGTAGATGCCAGACTCTATTTCGTGAGTCTGATCGTTGGGCTGCTGACCGGATTGGTGGCGGTTCCTTACCACTATCTGCTGCAACTATTCTTCAATATGCGGAAGAACTTCTTCCAGTCCTCGCCTCCCTGGTATTATCATATTGTCTTATTCCTTGCCCTATGGGGAGTCCTCTGCTCCGTCGCTTGGATGGTCAGGCGGTGGCCTTACATCGGAGGCGGAGGCATTTCGCAGACACGAGGTGCGATCAATGGACGCATCGAGTATGCACATTCCTTTCGTCAACTACTGGCCAAATTCGCAGGCGGTATCCTGACGCTCAGCAGCGGCCTCTCGATGGGACGCGAAGGACCTTCCGTGCAAATGGGTTCTTACATAGGCGACCTGGTCAGCAAATGGGGACATATCCTGAGCGGCGAACGCAAGCAGCTCCTTGCTGCAGGCGCAGGTGCTGGACTGGCAGCCGCCTTTGCCGCTCCCCTTGCTGCCGCTACTCTGGTGATCGAATCGATCGAACGCTTCGATGCTCCGAAAACGGCTATCACGACGATCCTGGCCGGTGTCGTCGCCGGAGCGATCGCCAGTACGATTTTCCCGATCAACCCGTATCACGACATACAGGCCATCGTACCCGACCTATCGATGGGACTGCACATCAAACTGTATATCCTATTTGCCGTCATCGTATCGGTTTTCGGCAAATTCTATTCCCTGCTGATGCTATATGCCAAACGGATGTTTCCTGCGATCCGGCAACCCGAATATATCAAGCTGTTAGGTCTTTTGGTCATGGCATACGTCATTTCACTGACGATCACCGACCTGACCGGCGGAGGCGAACAGTTCCTGATGCAGCAGGCGGAAGGCGGCAGCAACAATATCTATTGGATAGCAGGAATGATGTTCCTGCACATGGTGTTTACCGTTTTCTCCTTCTCCTCCGGATTGCCGGGAGGGAGCTTTATCCCGACCTTGGTGACAGGCGGACTGATCGGTAAACTCTATGCCCTCATTCTGGTGCAGCACGGGATCATCGGGATGGAAAACGTGAGTTATGTCATGCTGATCGGGATGGGCGCCTTCCTGATCGCTGTCGTGCGCACTCCTATCACAGCTATTATCCTGATTACGGAGATCACGGGGCATTTCGAGGTATTCTATCCTTCCATCGTCGTAGGCGGACTCACCTATTATTTCACGGAACTATTGGAAATTAAGCCGTTCAACGTAATGTTCTATGAAGAGATGATCAACAAACCGATATTCCGGGAGCAGAAACGGCTGACTCTGGATGTGGAGGTGATGGCCGGAGCCTATTTCGACAGGAAAGAGGTCGATACGCTCGAACTTCCCAACCATTGCGTAATCATGAATATCCACCGCGACCGCAAAGACATCTCCCCCACCGGACAAACCATCCTGCCCGGTGACCAGCTCACTATCGAACTGGATGCTCAAGATATAGAAAAACTGTACGAGCCGCTGGTGAGCATGGCCAACATCTACTAAAATATCCCAGCCAGCAACTTTAAACATCCTTTCGGCCACCTCAATTTATTGGGTGTAAAAACCCTAACAATTTCTTAGGGGAATTATAATCCGGAATTATCAGGTTTTTATGCGAAAGGGACTTCATTTTTTTATACTTTTGTCAGGATAACAAACGCCATATTCTGCCATGAAAGTAATTATCTGTTGTATCTCCTTCCTGCTTCTATCCATATGCCCTTCACTTCTAGCGATGGAAGGTACGGGAGTCGCACTGAAAGTCAGCCTGTCCGGAAAAATATACAAACGTTTCTCTTTCGTTCTGGAAGAAGATATCCGTCCACGCGACGACTTCAGGGAAGCCGGATGGTTCCTTACCACAGGAGAGATCAACTATCGCATTTTGCCGAACTTACGGGCGGGAGCCGGTTATATGTCGTTAGTCCGCTACAAGGCATCGGAGGAAGTGCGCAACCGGTATTACCTGTACGCCTCAGGTTCTCACCGGTTCGGAGCATTTAAAATTGCGATCCGGGAGCGCTTTCAGAGCACGTACAGGAAAAATTGCCTGCATCCGACCAACTACCTCCGCAGCATGCTCACCCTCTCCTACCGGATCGCCTCTTCAAGATTTGAACCTTTCATCTATGTAGAGCCTTTTAACAACGTAGGCTATAACGGGAAGATGCGTGCCGACAAAATCCGCTATTCCGCTGGCTGCGATTACCGGATGGATACCAAAAATTACATCCAACTCTACTACCGCTACCATACTTTCAACGTATACGACCCGATCAACTACCGCCACGGCATCGGTCTGACCTATTCACACCGGTTCTGATTCAGGAAGGTGTGACACGGGTATGATAGAGTGATAGAGAAACGGCGATTCTCTTTCTGCCGTTTTTTAAGGTTGCGCTTTGGCCTCCTCTGTCAAAAATATCACTATCTTTGCCCCCGGAATACCAAAAATGTTCCTTTACATTATTCACCGAGTGCTTGATAAACCTCGTTAAAAACAAGAAATATGCAGAAGACATCTACTGTAACCGTACCGTTCATGCTATTAGGCATCCTGTTCAATATCTGCCTGGTAGCTTCAAACCTGTTAGAAACCAAAGTCATCCAGGTATTCGGCATCACAGCGACTGCCGGACTGATCGTTTTCCCGATCTCTTATATCATCAATGACTGTATCGCCGAAGTATGGGGATTTAAGAAAGCACGCCTGATTATCTGGAGCGGGTTCGCTTCGAATTTCCTTGTAATCGGATTTGCGCAATTGGCGGTACTGTTGCCTGCCGCCCCATTCTGGGAAGGCGAAGAAGGCTTCAACTTCGTGTTCGGGATGGCGCCGCGCATCGCTATAGCGAGCCTGATGGCCTTTCTTGTCGGTTCGTTCCTGAATGCTTATGTGATGAGTAAGATGAAGATTGCTTCGGCCGGAAAGAATTTCTCTTTACGAGCCATCGTATCCACATTGGTCGGCGAGAGTGCCGATTCGATGATCTTTTTTCCGATCGCTTTCGCCGGACTAATACCGGTAGGCGAACTCTTCATCATGATCGGGACACAAGCGGTTCTGAAATCTCTCTATGAAGTAATAATCCTTCCTGTCACCATCCGTGTGGTAAACTACATCAAGAAGGTGGACGGGAATGATGTATATGATATTGGGACATCATACAATATACTAAACGTGAGAGATTTATAAATTACAATAGATGTGAAATCATAATTCATGATTCATAAATTCAAACAAATGTGACCAGTCCTCACGGGGCTGAGGCGTATAGGTATGGAATCCAAGTGATTCCGCCGTACGGCAATTAGGGATAGCATCGTCTATAAAAAGAGTTTCTTCCGGACGGATATTGGCGTCTTGCAGGACGTATTCGAAAATTTCAGCATCGGGTTTCAACAAATGGAGGCGATAGGAAAGATAAATATGATTGAAAAAGTCGGAAGCATGGTGGCCTTTATAGGAGAAACAGGTCTTTTCCGACCAGTCCCAATGAATCTCGTTCGTATTGCTGAGCAGCATCGTATTATAACGTTTCCGGAGACCGAGCAAAAGATCCAGTTTATAGTCCGGAACATCATCGAGCATGGCGATCCAGGCGGCATCAATCTGCTCGTCCGTCAAAGGCTGTTTGGTCAGATGACGGATACCGTCGCGGAACTCGGCTACCGTGATGGAACCCAACTCGATCTTCATGAACAGATCCTTATGCTGGTAATTATTGACAATCTGCTCGCGTATATTCGCGACCCCCAGACTCTCGAATGCCTCGATACATCGATTACGGGTGAGATTGATAATCACGCCGCCAAAATCTATAACCAAATTTTTTATGCCTTCCATGACCTTCTTTTAATTAAAAATTGACAATTGATAATTGACAATTTTGATTCTAACTATTTACTACCAACGACGGCGGCGACGTCTGTGATGCCGTTGCCGCTGTTTATATTGACGTATCCTGCGATACACCAGCCAGACAAATAACACTCCGAACACGGCAAAGATCAGCAAGACGATTCCAGTATTCAAGTTATCCCCTTTCACACGGCTCCACATCTCCAGAACCAGTTCCGTCCGATCACCGAAATCGCGGATCATGGCGCAACGATCTACCACCTTGCGGTCGGGATATTGTACCGGATTGATCCGGATACTATCCGCACCGGGACCGAAAAAATAACTCAGGTCGGAAACCTTTTCGATTGTCGAATCGATTTTAGCTTCCATGATTTCAGGAGTCGCAATGGCACTGACATAACCGATAGCGTCCATATTTCGCAAAGCGACGTCCGGACGACAAAGATAATCAATAAAATAACTGGCTGCCTTTACATTACGGGCATATTTAGGGATCGCCCAGCCGTCGTACCAGATATTGCTGCCTTCTCGGGGCACTTCATAATCCAGCTCCACACCGACAGCCTCCGCCTCATCCATCGCCCAGACCGCATCTCCGCTCCAGGTAAAGTTGAGCCAAGCTTTGCCTTTCGTCATCATCTCCTTGCCGAAGTCGGCTTCCCAACCGGCAATGTTGGGTTTCATCTTTTTCAGAAGTTCTTCGGCTATGGCGATCGCTTCGGGAGAATTGTCGTTCATCAGTTGCTCGACCGTCACAGTCCCATCTTCCAGTTCATTCGCATGGGCGTAAATAATGGCCGTACCGTAGGAGTCACGATAGCTGTCTTTCATCAATATCTTGTTTCTGAACTTCGGGTCCCAAAGACACTCCCAGCTTTCGACCTCTTTCTTCTCCACGAATTGCCTGTTATACAAAATTCCTGCCGTTCCCCACATATAAGGGACGACATAGTCGGTTGTTTTCCGTCCCGGCTGGCTTAGCTTGTTCAGTTGCCCGCGGATATAAGGAGAGACATTATCCAGATAATCCGGTGTCTTTCCGAAATTGCGATCTATCGGGACAAGAAGGTTTTTCTTCAACATCCGTTCGATGATATATTCGGACGGACAGATCAGGTCAAAATCTTCATGCCCGCGTTCGATCTTAGTAAGCATGATCTCATTGATATCGAACACCTGGTAGATGATCCGGATATCTTCGCCGGTCTGCTCCTTGTACCAGGCAGGAAATTCGGCCAAGACATCCTCGTCGATATAGTCTGCCCAATTGTAGACTTTCAAAATATGGCTACGCTCCTCATCCGTACGATTGCATGAAGACATAAAAGTCAAAAGAGAGAGGCAACTTGCTATTATTGTAATCAGTTTATTCATTTCCTGCTTTTCTCCATTAGCTTTTGGACTTCTCCGCCCGTTTATTAATCACAATCAAAAGGACAAGTACCGTCACAAAGATGATAGTCGACAGCGGACGCAACTCCGGTGTCAGTCCCCCTTTGCGGGCATCCGCATAAATGAAGGTCGATAGGGTTTCCAGTCCCTCGTTGCCGATCGTAAAGATGGTAACGGCAAAGTCGTCGATCGAAAGCGTAAAAGCCAGTATAAAGCCGCTGATCATGCCCGGACGAATCTCCGGTAGAATCACCTTGCGCAACGCCTGGAAAGGAGTCGCCCCCAAATCGAGCGCCGCCTCATAGACATTCTGGTTCATCTTTTTCAGGCGTGGCATAACACTCAGCACCACATAAGGCGTACAAAACGTGATATGCGCCAACACAACCGTCGTGAATCCCTGAGAGACACCAAAACTCACGAACAGCAGGAAAAGAGAGACACCCGTAATAATATCTGCATTCATCATCGGGATCGCATTCGCAAAGTTCATCACCTGGCGGGTCCGCGACCGCAGGTTGAAAATACCGATAGCAGCAATACTGCCCAACAGCGTGGAGACGGTCGCCGCAATCATCGCAATGGCGAACGTATTCCATAACGCGCTCACCAACGAACGCTGCACACCTCCTGTAAACAGCGAACTATACAGTTTGGTTGAAAATCCCGTCCAGTTACCCAAGACCTTCGCTTCGGTAAACGAGAAAATCATAATAATCAGAATCGGGGAATACAGCAGTGCCAGCAGCAACCACAGATATCCTTTTGCCATCCATTTCGTCATCATATCACACCTCCCCCTTCGTTTGAAGCGTTGTCTTCATCGTTCGTAAAGAGGATGGTAACGCCGATCAGCAACAACATAATCAGAGAAAGCGCCGCACCATAATTCCACATGCCATTATAAATATTTTCCTGCACGGTCGTACCGAACAGTTTGATGTTATTCATCGTCAGCAACTCGGCAATGGCAAACGTAGAAACCGTCGGCATGAAAACCATGACGATCCCGCTCATTACGCCGGGCATCGAAAGAGGCAGGATCGTCTTCATAAAGACCTGAAACGGATTGGCTCCTAAATCTTGGGCTGCCTCGATCAGGCTACGGTCCATCTTTTGCAACGTATTATAAATCGGATAGATCATGAACGGAAGGAAGTTATACACCATACCGAAAACCAACGCCCCCTCTCCCAACGGCAGATTCAGAAAATCGAACAAGGCCACCGTAGCCAGCGTACGGATCAGGATATTCACCCACATCGGCAGGATGAATAGCACGACCATCGTCCGGGAGGTATTGAAACGCTCCTGACTCAAAATATAAGCAGCCGGATAGCCCAGGATGAGACAGGCAAGCGTCGTGATAATCGCAATCCCGATCGAATAGATAAACGTGTTCATCGCTTCGGGATGCACCATGAACTTACGGAAATTAGCAAAAGTGAAGGCTCCGTCGGCATCTGTAAACGCATATAATACGATCAGCAACAAAGGCATTACGACAAAAACAGCCAAAAACAGGGCATAAGGAATCGTCCAGTTCTTACGCCGCATAAAAAAAGCTGAAATCTTACTTATCACTTCCTTCCTTTTTAGTTGATTGAACAATCCGTATATTTTCGGGAGCGATCGTGATTCCGACCCGGTCGCCGTCGTCCCAGACATCATTGGTGTCGACAAAGATATCTTCGTCCCAGTCGGTAAACACTGTCAAATGATAATGGTTGCCTTTGTAGAGGATAAATTTCACTTCACCGGTCAGGCGGCCGTCTTCCTCGTTGTCTTCCAGGATGACGCGGTCAAAGTCTACTTCGACCTGCACCGGTGTTTCCGGCTCAATGCCGGATACCTCTCGGCATTCGAACGTACAGCCTAAAAATTCCACATGCGTGGTATCGACCATCTTTCCTTCGAACGTATTGCAGATACGTTCCTTCTTCATCACGTGGATATCGAAGGGCTTAACCAGCAGACCGACTTCCTGTCCGGCATCGAAGCAATGGTAGTCCTGCACCATAAATTCATAGCCTTCCGGCGTCTGCACCATCATTTCGTAGTGAACCCCCTTGAAAATGGAAGAGGTAACCGTCCCGGTCAGCATGGCGGCTTCAGACGGCTCAAAAATATAAATGTCTTCCGGACGGAGCACAACATCCACCGGGGTTTGTTCTCCGAAACCTTCGTCCACGCATTCGAACTCATGTCCGGCAAAGGATACTGATTTATCTTTGATCATCAACCCGTTCAGGATGTTGCTTTCGCCGATGAAGTCGGCAACAAACGAATTGATCGGTTCGTTGTAGATGTCGATAGGCGTCCCGATCTGTTGGATTTTCCCTTCGCTCATCACGACGATCGTGTCGCTCAGGGTAAGTGCTTCCTCCTGATCATGGGTGACATAAATAAAGGTTATTCCGAGAGACTTATGCATCTCTTTCAACTCCATCTGCATATCCTTGCGCATCTTGAGGTCGAGGGCAGCCAGCGGTTCATCCAATAAAAGCACTTCCGGTTCGTTCACAATAGCCCTGGCAATCGCGACACGTTGCTGCTGTCCGCCTGAAAGGGAATCCACATCACGATATTCGTAATCGGTCATTCCTACCATCTTGAGAGCCTGCTTCACCTTTTTCTCGATTACAGCAGCCGGAAGTTTTTTCAGCTTCAGGCCGAAAGCGATGTTATTGAAAACATTCAAATGAGGGAAAAGAGCGTATTTCTGAAATACGGTATTGACCGGACGTTTATGAGGGGGTGTTTGCGTAATTTCTTTTCCCGCAATGGTTATTATACCCTCAGAAGCAGTCTGGAATCCGGCAATCAGACGTAACAATGTCGTCTTTCCGCAACCGGACGGCCCCAGAATGGTTACAAACTCGCCCTTACGGACAGACAAATTCACATCATTCAATACGGCCTTGTCTCCAAAGAATTTAGACACATGCTCCACACCGATGATGCAGTCAGATTTTTGCATAGACAGATTCCCCTTTACCAATACTGATTAAACATATTTCTGCTTCTTCACGTAAAAAGCGGCACAAAGGTAATAATTAATTGATAATTGAGAGTTGAAAATTGAAAATTACGGTAGAGTCTTACTTCTCGGCAATACCAGATTCAGAACAACCCCCAGCAGAGCCGAGAGTCCGATACCGGCCATCGTGAAGCCACCGAATTCGATAGCGGCACCACCAATCCCGAAAGTCAGGATCAATGAAACGATGATCAGGTTGCGGGTATCGCCCAGATTGGTCCGGTTCTGGATCAGGCTGTTGATACCGACAGCAGCAATCGTTCCGAACAACAACAACATGATACCTCCCAATACGGCAGCGGGAATCGATTTAAGCAACGCACTGACCTTTCCGAACACGGAAAACACAATACCGCTTACAGCAGCAATGCGGATAACGGCCGGGTCCGTAATCTTCGTCAGCGAAATAGCTCCTGTCACCTCCGAATAGGTCGTGACGGGAGGACCACCGATCAATCCGGCAACGATACATGCCAGACCGTCTCCCAACATAGTGCGGTGAAGCCCCGGATCCTTTACGAAGTCCTTGCCCGTCACCTCATTGATAGCATACACATCACCTATATGTTCGATTACCGGAGCAATCGTCACCGGAATCATAAAAATAACCGCTTCCCACGACAATGAAGGCTTCACAAATTGAGGGAATGCCAACCAGGGAGCTTCTATCACCGGCTTGAAGTCAATCAAGCCGAACAGGCTAGCAGTCAAATACCCGACAATAATTCCACAGAAGATAGGGATCAATCTCAACATTCCCCGTCCCAACATAGAGGCGAGAATAGCGGTAAGCAGAGCTACCAGTGCCAACGGCCAGTTTTCCTTTGCCATATTCACACCTGAACCTGCCAGCGAGAGACCGATCAGGATAATAACCGGTCCGATCACCACCGGCGGAAAAAGCCGTTTGATAAAACCGATCCCCCTCCACCGGACCAACAAACTCATTAATCCATAAACGGTGCCCACGGCCACCAAGCCGGACATCGTACCGGGCAACCCGTACAATTCCGTCGCCTTTATGATAGGCGCCACAAAAGCAAAACTGCTTCCCAGAAAAATAGGGACTTTCCCTCTCGTTACCAGATGAAAGATCAACGTGCCGATACCCGCCGTAAAAAGAGCGGTAGAAGGATCAAGGCCAACCAGCAGAGGAACGAGAACAGTCGCACCAAACGCTACAAACAGGAACTGAACGCCTACTACCGTTTTCTGGATAGGATTCAAGGGTTTCATATTATCCATTCGTTTCTTAATTTACTTTTTGCAAATATAGCACAATCTACACATCTGGCAATTCAATTGTAGAGCAACCATACCAAATTCATTTTTTAGTAATACGATCTTATGAGCTACATAATATAAGGAATAATATTTCCCCGCTATAAGAAAATTTATATACATAGGCATAAAAACATCGGAGTGCCTATTAATTCTATAATCAGTGCCAGTGATTATAAAATCAGTGCCAGCAATTATATAATCACAACCACTGATTATAAAATTACTGGCACCGATTACAGAATTAGTAGGCACTTAAGAAAGATTATTCGGGACGAAATTTTTTTTCTCTCCATAGAAATAAGGAATTGCTGCTGCTGGATTTAGTGCGATTATCCTAATTCAATTGTAGACAAGCACGATAAAAAAATGTCACTACCTACCCGTGAAAACAAAAAATGATAAATTTACTTTCATTAAAAACTATCCGTCAAAAATCTTCTCAAGAAGGATGGATATAAACTTGCCGAAGGGAAGGCCAAGAAGTCGATAAAACGAATTCGGGACTAAATGCCCAGTCCTATTGCAAACAGAAAACGCGCGCCGTCCTCAGAACCGAAACAGGAATATTGTGTCGTCACCTTATTGATGATCGTCAGCCAGAAGCCTCCGCCGTAAGAGGTATGCCACTTATGGGAATGTTCGCCGGGGAACCAGACACGTCCGTAGTCGAAACCGGTAAACAGCCCATATTTGAGTGGCGTGAACGGATTCTTGATTTTTCCCATGTCCAGACGAAAGTCGGTATGCTGATAAAAAGACTGTTTCCCGATAAAGCGGTTATCCCTGAATCCCCGCAACGTGATGCCAGCTGCCTGATAAAAGTCGTATTCATTGCTATACAACTGCTTCGCTTCCGCCCCTGTTTCGATTGAAAAGCGGTCCGAACAGCGGAATGTAGCGGAAATATCCAGCTTCGAGTACGGGAAATTGCGTTCCACCTCCTTCAGGTTCATTTTCCAACCGGATGAAGCCTCGATTTCCAGTTCCGGGATAAAGGCGGACGGGGTCATCTTGACCTGCCAGTTAGCCTCTACCCCGGCGAACAGGTTCATCCCGAACACAGGGTGATTGCCCGGAAGTACCTGATTGATATATCGGCCTTCGGTATGTTTTGCCTTATACATTTCGAACGAAGCAGATAATGTCAATTGCTGGCTCTTTTTCATTTCCATACGGAAAGACGGAATCACCGAATACTGTCGAAGAGTGACACGATTATATGCTTTATCTTCGTCTTTAAAACCTTCCGAATTATTTCCATAGCCGAAGAAGTTGAAGAAATTACGGGGTGAAGCGATAAAGGCATCCAAATTGAAACTTTTTCGTTCATCATAAAAAGGGAATGTTCCCTGATACATAAACCCGCGCAGATAGTTATATCCGATACGATGCCGAAATGTAAAAGGGGATTGTTTGAAGCCGTACATCGTATAGGTAAAGAAAGCACCCAAACTAAAGCCGACATCCGAATCATAGAAACCCCATGGGGTGAAGTCCGACTCCTTATATTTTACTTTTTCGTAGTCATAATTATGAATGGCCGGATTATCTGAAATGATTTTGCGGACACCGGCAATGTCTTTCAGCCGCTTCCGGTCGGACTCGTATGCGTAAATACGAACCTTACGGGCCTTATCCACTTTGTAGGTGTTATTTCCCGGACCGGAAATCAGGTAGACGGGCAACTCTCGATGCGCCTTTCCTATGACTTCATATTCATCGTCCCCGCCCAGGCCATACAGCCAAATCTCCTCCGTGCTGTCGGCAGAATATTTCTTTCGGAAGGAAGGAACGGGACTTCCTTTCGGGTAGATACGAACCAGCAGACTGTCGTGGCCGGAACGTTCAAGTATGATCTGGTCGTCTCCTTCCGTTCCGGCCAGGACAGGTGTACGCTGCAATTTTTTATAATAACGGCGTGCCATATACGGGAGACTGTCTCGACGGATGAGCAGTTTCTTTTTTATGGCCTCCGTCTCGGCTCCCTGTATCTCCGGAGGAAGAGCCCCAAATGCCTCATTGATGACCGAATCGGACAGATTCTTTTGGAGAGTGAGGGCCTGTGTCCTCCATACCGACTCGTCCACACCACTTACCAACGCCATATCGAGCGTATAGCCAAGCGTGTTTATCTCACCGATATCCTTCGGATGGTTGCTGTAGTTCGTAATAAAACCGAGTCCTAATACTTTCAGCATACGCTTGAAAAGAAAACCGTCGACTTTGGTAAAAGCATGGCTGCGATCGATAACGATCGGATTGAACAGAATGCTGTCGGCAGTATGGATCGCCTGCCAGTTCCAGTTTTCGGGGATTTTGTTCCAATCTCCGATCAACATATCATAGAGACGCTCGGCGATATACCCTTCCGAATTCACTTGATGGGATTTGTCCTGCCGGATCTGGTCGAGTAAAGCACCGGTAGAAAGTATATTTTTCCAAGTGGCGGTATCAGGTACATCCCGGAGGCTGACCAATCTATTGCGAATGCCGGTTCCGTCGGCAATCGTGTCTCCCTCCTCCCCACCTTGCATGAAATAGATACGAGAATTATTGAAGTTCAAGCCTGCCGATTTTGCCATCCGGTCGACCGCAAGAAAGGTATAAGGATTGATAATGGTATAAGCATCCCCGATAAATTCATCAAGATAGGTTCCTTTAAAATCATTTTTATTATACATCTCACGGAAGAACTTGGATTCGAGAAAACTGGTCGAACCTCCCAGCGGTTTGAGCATATACAAGCGATTCCGCCGGTTAGAGAGAACCAAAGCGTGAAAGTCCGCCGCCTGCTCCATGATCTCCATACCACCCTGGAGCGCTTGTAACGTAACAGCATCGGCTGTGACCGGAGTCGAATAGAGTTCCCGGTAATGCACGCCCCACAGTTTATTATACAGACCACTTTTATTCTTCATATCCTGGGGATAGATCGAATGTCTCACAGTGTCCTGCCCCATCGCGTCCGCACCTGTACAGAAAAGGAATGGCAGGACAAACAGCAGACAAGCAAGCATATTCCTGTAATACCGACGTATTTGCTCGAATTTTCTCATTATGAAAATAACATTTAAGCAGAATCAGTTGTTTACTTTATAAAAACGAATAGAAATGGATTTATTAAAAGCTCTTCAATGGCGGTACGCCGTCAAAAAATTCGACCCGTCGAAAGAGGTGGATCAGCAATTAGTGGATAAAATCATAGAGGCCGCCTGGCTGGCCCCCACATCATCGGGTTTACAACCGTTCCAGATCATCGACATTACCAATCATGATTTAAAGAATAAAATCGTCCCTATCGCATTCGACCAACTTCAGGTGGCGGAATGTTCGCACTTGTTAGTATTTGCTGCATGGGATAATTACACAGCCAAACGAATCGATCATATCTATCATTACATCTCGTCCGAGAGGGGACAGAAACCGGATCGCTACAAACCCTACACCGACCGGCTGAAAGATGCTTACCTGAACCGTCCGGCAGAAGAAAATTTCGAACACGCGGCACGGCAGTCTTACATCGCCTTTTCTTTCGCCATGATGATGGCTGCCGAACTGGGAGTAGACAGCACTCCGATGGAAGGATTCGACAATGAAGCTCTGGATGACCTGTTAAACCTACGTGAATTGAAATTGCGTAGCGTTACGATGTTGCCTCTCGGTTATCGGGATGCCGAAAACGATTGGCTGGTAGACTTAAAGAAGGTTCGCCATCCGAAGAAGGAATTCCTGATCGAAATAAAATAATCGAAAAAGATAAACCGCCTGCAACAGCAGTGACAGAGGTAATGATCTGAAAAAACAAAAAGGCGGTGTGCAAAACAGCCTTGTTCCTTCACTGGACACGGGAACAAGTACATTTCGACACACTGCCTTTTTGATTCGGTTCAAGAGAAAACGTCGACTTACCCTGGGACTTTTCACCTGTCTAATAGTACATTTCAGGAATCGAAATATTCAACTCTGCATGTAGCATGCCGCTTTTTTCAAACAGGCGAACTTTATTTTCCTTTACTAACCATCCTAAAGCCAAACAAACCAAAGACTCATGATAGTGAGTCATTTCCCCAATCCTCTTCACTGACAAAATTTTTCTTTCTGATAACAAAGACCAGATCTGACCAGCCTCTGAAACAACATCATTCTTAGTCATAGCATCTCACTTATTTGTTATAATATTATTCCTCACCACTTTTCCAGAAAGCCAAATTATTCTTTCGCTTTGAATTGTGAACACTTCCACCCTCCGAATAGTTTAGCAAAACAGCGTCAATCAACATTAAAATGAAAGAAAAAGGATTAACACCTCACAATCGGTCAACTTCTTTAAAACAAAGCCCTCATTAAATATGTTTTTAATCAAGCAGAGCATCAACAAAATAAATACACAACGGTATAATATATGCAAAAGTACCCTGAATGGAAACGACTTGTAATGAAAAAAATTAATATTGGATAAAAAGCTAAGGATATGAACAAAATTCATGAATATTCAAATGGTGAACTCACCATTATCTGGCAACCAAATATCTGCCAACATGCAGGAATCTGCGTCAAGATGTTGCCGAAGGTATACACCCCCAAAGAACGTCCCTGGATCAAAATAGAAAATGCGACCACTGCGGAATTGATCGACCAGATCGGTAAATGTCCTTCAGGGGCACTGACTTACAGGATGGAGAAAAAGAAAGAGGAGTAAAATTACTCCTCCAACATTCCTTCCAAATAACGGTCGGGAGCCAGCCCTATACTCTGGAGAAAGCCCGCCAGAGCACTATATGTCAAACTGTTCTCCGCCAAGTCTGTCAAGGCAATCCGACGAAGACATTTGAACGGGATCACATAATCCACGTAGGGAACCAGATTCCTCCCCATAAAATCATATCCGGCTTTTATCGGATCACAAAATTGTACAAGCTGCCATTCCTGTTCGGAAGCCCAACGAGGTTCCCGCACTTCCAGACAGGCATTACAAAGCATCGAGAAAAAACGTGAATCCCGCTTGAATCCGGTATGCTCTTCATCGTAAAAAAATTTGTCATACTCCTGCCTCATCTGCGAAACAAACACGTTCAGATTCTCTTCCTCATCGTATTTGCAACGAAGCAAGTATTTTTCCTCCGACAAACTATACTCACCCAGCGCCCCGTAATCGAAAGTCAACCGCAAGCAGGAAGCCTTCTTTTCCTTCACCCCGGAAGGGATTTCCGGGTTCTGGTAAAGGGAAAGAGCGTACATCTCCATTTCCGGCCCGATAAGCATCCGCCGGTTCTCCCGGAAAAAAGGAATATGTTGTTTACTAAACTCTTGTTTGATTCCATTTTGCTCTTCATGCAACACAATCGAACGGCGAAGTAGGGATAAACCGTATCCGATTACTTCGTCCGACTTGGCATACAGCAAATTAGGGACACGCAAAACAAATGTACCCGGCGTCTTCGACTCTTTGCATCCGTGAACAAAGGATTCTATTGAAACATAGGAATATAAATCCATCTTTTATGATTTTTTTGGACGTCAAATATACAATTTATATTAGAGATTATCTACCTTTGTTAAAACTTTTATAAACTACATAAAACCAATAGAACAAAATGAAACGTCGTGATTTCCTTAAGACCAGTGTTGTAGCAGGTGCAGCCTTATCTCTGAACTTTGAAGGATTACAGGCTGCTCTCTCTTCGAATACAGTAGCAGTAGAGCAGGCCCCCGATCTGGTAGCAGTAATGGGTGGTGAACCGGAAGTCATGCTCGACAAGGCGTTAGAAGCACTTGGCGGCATCGGCAAATATATCAAGAAAGGACAAAAAGTCGTTATCAAACCCAATATCGGATGGGATCGTACGCCGGAACTGGCCGGTAATACGAATCCGAAATTGGTAAAAGCCCTCGTAAAGAAATGTTTCGAAGCAGGCGCCGAAAAAGTGACAGTATTCGACCATACGTGCGACAACTGGCAGAAATGCTATGAGACAAGCGGTATAGCTGCCGCCGTAAAGGAAGCGGGCGGTATCATCATGCCGGGTAACGACGAGAAATATTTTAAAGAAGTAGCCATTCCCGGCGGTGTAACGCTGAAAAAGACCAAGATACACGAGTCGCTGATCGAAGCAGATGCCTGGATCAATGTTCCCATCCTGAAAAACCACGGGGGAGCCAAATTGTCATGTGCAATGAAAAATATGATGGGGATCGTTTGGGATCGTCGCTTCTTCCACCAGAACGACTTGCAACAATGCATTGCTGATATCTGTACCTGGCAGAAGAAACCGGTACTGAACATCGTAGACGCCTACCGTATGATGCATCAGAACGGTCCGCAGGGAAAAAGTGCAGCCGATGTGGCTACGTTGAAATCGATGATCGTTTCTCCTAATATCGTCGCCGTCGATACGGCCGCCCTAGCTTTGTTCAACCAGGTAAAGAAGTTGGACATGGCTGCCGTCGGACATCTGAGCAAAGGTGAAGCACTCAAATTAGGCTCTACCGATCTGAAAAAAATAAACATCAAACGTATTAAGATCTGATGAAGAAACGGAATTACCTAAAAGGATTGAGAGTTTTCCTCGCAATCCTCTTTTTTGTACCCATACTTTTGTTCTTCGTAGACTTTTCGGGAGTTTTACCGGATAGTGTACACCGCTTGTTGCATCTGCAACTGATGCCGGCCTTGTTAGGCGGAATGATCGGCCTGATCGTGTTCCAGTTCTTGTTGGCACTGGTATTCGGACGTATTTATTGTTCCACGATATGTCCGACAGGCGTATTCCAGGATATCATCAACCGCCTGTTTTGCATCGGCAAGAAAAAAAAGAAAGGAAGCCGCCGTTTTACGTATCACAAACCGATGAACTGGTTTCGCTACGTGCTGTTGGCAATTACGATGCTCATGGCTGTTTTCGGTTTTAGCGGGTTGTGCTTGCTTCTGGACCCATACAGCAATTTCGGACGCATTGCTGCAAGCCTGTTTCGTCCGGTCGTAATGTGGGGGAACAACCTACTCGCCGATCTATTGATGAAAGTAGACAACTACTCGTTGTTCCATGTGACAATCAGCACTGTGACGGTTTCCGGTCTGATCGCGGCAACCATTGCATTGCTTGTTTTCATTGTCATGACTATTTTCCGCGGACGACTGTTCTGTAATACGATCTGCCCTGTCGGAGCTTTACTGAGCCTTTTCTCACGCTACTCGTTTTTCCGCATAACCTTCGATAAGGAAGCCTGTACACATTGCGGAAATTGCGAACATACTTGTAAGGCGGAAGCGATTGACAGCAAAAATCTGACAGTCGATACATCTCGTTGCGTAGATTGTTTCAATTGTGTCTCTTCCTGTTCCAAAGGCGGCTTGCAGTATCGCTTGCAATTGTCGACCGCATCGCATTCCGGCCAATCGAAAGCTACGAACAGCCGCCGTACATTCCTGGCCACAAGCGCAACCGTTGCCGCCTCTCTGCCGATCGCCTCAGCGATAGCCGGAGGAGGAAAAGGGAAAATGAACAGAAAAGGCAGAAAAAAATGGCCTCCCCTCACGCCTCCGGGTTCTATCAGCCTGGAACGTTTCAAAGATAAATGTACGGGATGCCAGATATGTGTCGTCCGCTGTCCGAGTCAGGTTTTGCGCCCGACAGGATTGGAATATGGTTTGGATTATATGTTAAAGCCGCGTTTGGCCTATATCAGCAGTTATTGCAATTACGAATGTACGGTCTGCTCCGACGTATGTCCCACCGGCGCGATCAAACCTCTGACTGTCGAAGAGAAGACGACGACACAGGTCGGTATTGCCACTTTCTTCAAAGGCCGTTGTGTTGTTAATACAGAAGAGAAAGACTGTGGTGCCTGTGCAGAGCACTGCCCGACCCAGGCCGTACACATGGTTCCCTACAAAGGGACACTTACGATCCCGCAGATCAACCCCGACCTCTGTATCGGATGCGGCGGATGCGAATCGATCTGCCCGGTACGTCCGATGCGTGCCATCATCGTCAAATCGAACGTTGAACACAAATTCGTCGAGAAGCCAAAAGAAGAGGAAGTCAAAGAAGTCGAGGTAGACGATTTCGGTTTTTGATTAACGATATATAACCGACTATATTATGAGGCCTTATTTGTGAAAGTAAGGCCTTTTCTTTATCTTTGCAGCCATGAAATTCGAATTACAACATAACGATACAAAATCAAATGCAAGGGCGGGTCTGATTACCACTGATCATGGAGTAATTGAAACGCCTATTTTTATGCCCGTCGGCACGCAGGGTACGGTTAAAGGTGTCCACATGACCGAGTTGGAGGAAGATATCAACGCACAAATCATTTTAGGAAACACCTACCATTTGTATCTCCGTCCCGGACTGGAAATATTGGAACAGGCAGGCGGCTTGCACAAATTCAATACATGGAACCGGCCGATCCTGACGGATAGCGGTGGTTTCCAAGTTTTTTCCCTTTCCGAAAACCGCAAGTTGCATGAAGAAGGTGCCATGTTCCGCTCACATATCGACGGCTCCAAACATCTGTTTACCCCGGAAAAGGTCATGGATATCCAGCGGATCATCGGAGCGGATATCATTATGGCCTTCGATGAATGTTGTCCGGGCGATGCCGATTACGAATACGCGAAAAAATCCCTCGGTCTGACGGAACGTTGGCTGGACCGTTGTTTTGAACGTTTCAATTCTACAGAGCCGAAATACGGTTATCAGCAAAACCTTTTCCCGATTGTACAAGGTTGTGTTTATCCGGAACTGCGCCGAAAGGCTGCCGAGAATGTAGCGAAAAAAGGTGCTGACGGCAATGCGATCGGTGGCCTGGCTGTTGGTGAACCGACCGAAAAAATGTATGAGATGATCGAAGTAGTCAACGAAATCCTGCCGAAAGACAAGCCTCGCTACCTGATGGGAGTCGGTACACCGATCAACATTTTAGAGGGAATCGAACGGGGGATCGATATGTTCGACTGCATTATGCCGACACGCAACGGGCGCAACGGACAAATATTTACCCGTTTCGGCACGATCAATATGCGCAATAAGAAATGGGAGAACGACTTCTCTCCTATTGATCCGGACGCTCATTCGGCTATCGATACGCGCTATAGCAAGGCGTATTTGCACCATCTGATCAAAGTGAACGAGATGTTAGGACTTCAACTGGCATCAATCCATAACCTTGCGTTCTACCTGTGGCTCGTAAAAGAGGCACGCAAACATATTATTGCCGGCGATTTCACGACCTGGAAAAGTGAAATGGTCCGTCAGTTATCAAACCGGTTATAAGCAAACTGTCACATGAAATTCAAACTGAAACGGATAGACTGGTATATCATCAAGCAATTCTTAGGTACTTATATCTTTGCGATTGCCCTGATTATCGCTATCTCGGTCGTCTTCGATATAAATGAGAAGATCGACAAGTTCCTGAGTCCGGACGTGCCGTTGAAAGCGATCGTCTTTGACTATTACATGAACTTCATCCCGTATTTCGCGAATCTGTTCAGTCCGTTGTTTACTTTCATTGCTGTTATCTTCTTTACCTCGAAGTTAGCAGACAACTCGGAAGTGATCGCAATGTTGGCAAGCGGGATGAGTTTCCGGCGACTGATGTTGCCCTATGCGATTTCGGCAGGGATCATTGCACTCAGTACATTTGCGCTGAACGCTTATATCATTCCGCCTGCCAACGCCACGCGTATCGATTTCCAAAACAAATATATCAAGAATAAGAAGGTAGACTATGTCCGTTCCGCCCAATTGGAGATCGAGCCGGGCGTAATTGCCTATTTCGACCGCTACGATGCGCGTTCCGGGATGGGATACCGCTTCTCTTTGGAACACTTCGAGGACAAGAAGATGATTTCACGCCTCACGGCCAACTCCATCAAATATGATTCGCTCTACAACTGGACCCTGATTGACTACATGATCCGCGACTTCGACGGGATGCGCGAGCATATCACTGAAGGGAGCCGCCTGGACACCACATTGACAATCGTCCCTTCGGACTTCCTGATCTCTGTCAACGACTGCGAGACGATGACTTCGCCAGAGTTGTCCACGTATATCGACCGCCAGAAGAAACGAGGGATCGGCAATATCCAAACGTTCCAGATCGAATATCACAAACGTTTTGCCGCCATCATGGCCGCTTTCATCCTGACCTCCATCGGAGCCTCGCTCTCTTCCCGCAAAATCAAAGGCGGTATGGGATTAAACATAGGTATCGGACTGGCCCTAAGTTTCTCCTACATCCTCTTCACCACCGTCACATCGACCTTCGCCATCAACGGCAACCTCAGCCCTGCTATGGCCGCCTGGATCCCTAATATTTTATATACGTTTATCGCGATTTACTTATACCGAAAGGCTCCGAGGTAAGAGAATTGACAAGTTGTTAAAGTAGTTTTATTATGTATATTTGTACTATATAGAAAGGGCTATATCAATAATTACTTTTTCCCATTCTTTGATCAGGGACAAGAAAATTTTGATATAGCCCTTTTAATAAGTAGTCGTTTAGAAACTAATATTTTATCGATTTCTAATTACTGTTTTTCCAGATTTAGACCAGCATTAAATTCTGTTGTCGTTTTTATAAGTTCGGGAAGTTGTGCAAAAATTGCTTTTACCATATCCTGCTGGGCTGTTGGAACTTGTGTTATTATCAGTTCGGCTATGCCTTCAGAAGATAATATGTTTAACAATGGCAAAATCAAATCCTTATCAGCATATACAGCGGCAGCTCCATTTTTCACCTCACAATTTAAAGGAATTCCTTTCGAAAGCAAAGAGGCAAACTGCAAAAGAACCGAAGTATCTGATGCTTTAGTCTTATTCGCAGCAATAGTCGCAAGAATCATATCTATATTCAACTGCAAAAATAACTTACTGTCTTTGATATAGTACTGGGCCAGATTTGCAGGAGAAACAGTATTCTCGCCTTCTTTACCTGTAGAAGAATAACTTGCAACAATATTTCCATCTTCTTGAAATGTAATCGTATGGAGATACTTCGCTAACATCGGAGGCAGAACTAAATTGCCCAATAAAGCAGCAGCATCTTTCGTGGGCCACGGTTCATCTATTACACCGGGAATTGTGATACCAGAAGATGTAGATATCCAAGAAAGAATAATAGGTGACTTACCTGTTGCCATATCCTGCTTTGCCAAGTTCCAAGTTCCCAACAAATCATTTTTAGGCATCGTAACGTTGACGGACAAGGTCATGGAGGTGGAATCGACTGTGCCGGCGTACTTCATTTCGCGACCGTTATTGGAGTTTGTACCTTCGAATGTGTATTTATTTCCCTCCTGAGTCAGATCGACATTAAACATAGTTGTTACTTCCCCCGGAACAACACCCGGAGCTAATGCCACCATTTGCTCAGTCTTTGAAGGCAGCAAGTCCTTGATGATACTCGGATCGAAGACACCTTCCATCTTAATCGTTCCGGTTTTGCCATCTTCGGTCGCAAATGTGATCGCTTTGCCTAAAAGCGGGCTGTCTCCATATTTGAGAGAAAGCTTTTCGGCACTGTAAATTTGTGTACCCTTCAACAGCACTGCTCCTTCCGGCTCATTTTTTCCATTGTTATCATCACTACAGGCGATGAAGAAACTCAACGCACACAACATCGTAAACACAAATAATAGATTTTTCTTCATAATCTTCTATTTAAATTATACATAAAAACGAGGCGAAGGTACAGAATAGAGATGTGAGAAACAAAGTAAAAAAGTTAACGCCGGTTATTTCCGAAAAAACAACCGGCGTCACTTTATTCAAAAATATTTCTGATCAAAACCTTAATCAACGAGCGAACTTCACAGATTGGCTGACACCATTTTCTGTTACAACAATTACATAAATGCCTTTTGCCAAAGAAGAAGTAGAGATGTAAGCATTGTCACCCGAAACAGTTCCGTTAGCGATTGTTGCACCACTCATATTAACAATACGATAGGTAGCTTTTCCGCTATTGTCGATATAGATACCACCCTCTACCGGTGTTACTTTTACGGTATTAATCGTGATATCGTCATTGCTTGTCACGATACCTGCGATATTGGAAGTGAAATATGCACTACCCATAGTTACATCTCCTTCCATAATCTCAATCTTGATCACCTTACTACCAGCAAGGTCCGCCGTAGCTTTCAGATTCATTTCCGTATCTATAACAACATCTGTATCTTCTTGTTTATATGATTTGATATTGATGTCGGCGATAGCGTTTGTCCCGGAAATAGATGGAGTCACTTCGATATCCATTACTGGAACCTCTCTATCGTTATTATCTCTTACACCATCACCATTCGAATCTATCGACTTAGTAATAGACATCGTATAAATAGAAGCTTCGCCAGTTGTCGCTAATTCTGATACAACACGTTCTATCACTGTTTGTGCAGCAGTTTTAACATCTGCTACTGTACTCTTTGAATCACTCATGCGAATGATGAAAGCACCATTATACTTCAATTGCTCCCAGTTTCCTTCGAGAGCAGTATGGTCTTCGATAGCAACAGTCATACCAGAAGCTGCTTGTTCTTGAATGAAGGTGTATTTGCTCCATCTGTTCGCCTGTGCATTTTCATAAGAAGTAACGTTGATATAATTAACGGGGATAGTCTTATTTAAATCCAAAGCAACAACAGCGTCTCCCATAGGAAGTTCTTTTGCTTCACCTGATTCAGGAATGCCATAAAGGCTCATGGGAAGTTCGCCTGTAAAAATACCGGACAGATTCACTGTTATCTTGTAATCCAATTGTGGCAACTCTGGTAATTGGAGCATACCTTTAACTAATCCCCAAATACTATGCATTCCCTCTTGAATATCTACAGTCGCTTCTAATAATGATGTTGCCGGGTTTTGCACAAAAGAGAAACTTAATAAAGGTTCGGCTCCTTTTCCTAACAAAGAGATAGCCATGTCCATACCAAAAGGAACCAATTGTCCGTCTTCTCCCGTCACTTCAATCGTAATCTCAGCCACTTCACCCATTCTGGAAGAAATAACCTGAATTTTTCCAGGTACATCAATTGTCAAAGGACGTCCCAACAACATATCACCGACCATCGGAATTGTCCTTGTCGTATAATCTTCAAAATCGACTTTAATATCTCCAGTTAAGAGGCTTATTCCCGCATTAATCGCTTTCATATTTATTACAATGCTATCCGGTTTCACGCTATAAGGCGTCGGAGAATCAGCACGAAAACCACTCTGAGTATTCAACACAGGCAAGCTCTGTATAAAGTCTTTTGTCAACTGCGGCTGTGCCCATCCTAAGATATCGAGACCTGTTTGCTCTTTAATCTGCTCGAATACGACTGGCAATACTTCTTTTTGAATTTCTGTTTTCTGAGCTTCGCTCAACTGCACCGTCTGTGCAGAGGTAGTAAAGGAAGACGCTACAAGACATAACGCCATACTAATCGATGTAAAAACTTTTTTCATAAATCTATATTTTTAGATTGAACATAAAACATTTTTGTTTTATAATGATCGCAAAACTAACTAATAGCCTCGACTTATGCAAGACAAATAAGTTAACACCGGTTATTCAAAATTGGATAACTGGTGTTATCTTAAAAACAGACAACTCTATCTAAAAAAACAGCTTACTATTCTACTCAATAATGTCAATTAGGGCCATCCTATCTTGATGATCTCTAACCAACTCGTTTTTGATGCCGAGGTTATATGCCACGACGATCGTCTTCGTTGCGATGAAAACGGTCAATTTCTCATTTATTATTTTAGGCCTTAGCAAAAAACAGAAAATATAGAGTGCCTTTTTGCTCCTATCCGTTCCTCCTATTCGCCAAACAAGCCGTCATAGAAATTGTTAAAACCGACAATATCCCCCTAAAAAACAGCTTATTTAAAGAGTACTGACAATCAACATTATAGTATGTATAAGATTATTAAAAAATATTACCCTTGCGGGAAAATTCATTTTCGTGCCTATGAAAACCGATTTTCATGGGTATGTGTTTCGAAATAGACCAATAGGGATTTTAGTCAATTATTACAATAACAATAAAATGCAGGGGCATATGTCGTCATACATTTGAAGAGGGAAAAAGCCTGTTTTCGATATAGTTCTTTTTGTTATCCCATAAACTATAGAAGATTTTATGTACTTTTGCCTCAGAATATAAAAAACTTAAATAATTCAATTAAATCAACATGAAACGCTTAATGGCTAATCGTAAACAGAAAAAAGCGATCCTGATCGCTCTTGCTGCGCCATTGATGTTTTCCCCTGCCCCTTTAATGGCTGCGACCGGAACCTCCGAGCCTGTAGTTGCTATCGCCCAGCAGGCGCAAACGATCGTCAGTGTGCAGCGGATCAACCCGACTACGGTCGACGTTGTATTTTCCAACAATCAGCGGATGACATTCGATTTCTACGGAGATAATATTTTCCGTATGTTCCAAGACACAAACGGCGGTATTCTTCGTGATCCGGAGGCTAAACCGGAGGCCCGGATTCTGGTGGACAATCCTCGTGTCAAAGTTTATCAATTGGAAATCCAAGATGAAAATGGACAAATAACCATCGCTACTTGGAGTACCAAATTACAAATCGATAAATCGACTACCTTGCTGAAAGTTTCCGACCGAAGGACAGGAGCAATCCTCTTTGAAGAAGTAAAACCGGTTGCCTATGAAAAAGGGAAAACAATTTTAAGCCTAAAAGAGAATCCCGATGAATATTTTTACGGAGGAGGTGTACAAAACGGTCGTTTCTCTCACAAAGGAAAATCGATTGCAATAGAAAACCAAAACAGTTGGACAGACGGCGGTGTTGCATCTCCTACTCCGTTTTATTGGTCAACGAAAGGATACGGCTTCATGTGGCACACGTTCAAACCAGGTAAATATGACTTTGGAGCAGATGAAAAGGGTATTGTGAAATTATCCCATGACACAGACTATTTAGACGTTTTCTTTATGGCCGACCGGGAACCGGAGAGCATTCTCGGTTCCCTTTATAGCCAACCGACAGAAGCTCAAAGAATATCAAAAATGGCTGTTTCCCTATTGAACAGTTTCTACCAACTGACCGGTAATCCTGTGCTGCTGCCCAAGTTCGGATTCTACCAGGGACATCTGAACGCTTACAACCGCGACTATTGGGTAGAAGACGAAAAGGGTATCCTTTTTGAAGATGGCAAACGCTACAAGGAAAGCCAGAAAGACAATGGCGGTATCAAAGAATCGCTAAACGGAGAAAAGAACAACTACCAGTTCTCCGCCCGCGCTGTGATCGACCGTTACAAGAACCATGATATGCCGTTAGGCTGGTTGTTACCGAACGACGGCTACGGAGCCGGCTACGGGCAGGCCGAAACATTGGACGGCAACATCCAAAACTTAAAAAACCTCACTGAATACGCTCATAAAAACGGTGTCGAGATCGGCCTTTGGACACAATCCGACCTGCATCCGAAAGACAGTATCAGCGCCTTGTTGCAGCGTGACATCGTAAAGGAGGTGCGTGATGCCGGTGTACGGGTTCTGAAAACAGACGTAGCATGGGTCGGCTGGGGCTACTCGTTCGGTCTGAACGGTGTGGCTGACGTCGGACACATCATGCCGTATTACGGAAACGACGCACGCCCGTTCATTATCTCTCTCGACGGCTGGGCTGGAACGCAACGTTATGCCGGTATCTGGTCGGGTGACCAGACGGGTGGACAATGGGAATATATCCGTTTCCATATCCCGACTTATATCGGTTCGGGACTTTCCGGACAACCGAACATCACATCCGACATGGACGGTATCTTCGGTGGCAAGAATTTGGCAATGAATACCCGCGATTTCCAGTGGAAGACCTGGACACCGATGGAGCTGAACATGGACGGCTGGGGATCAAATGAAAAATATCCGCATGCTTTGGGCGAACCGGCCACTTCCATCAACCGCTGGTATCTGAAGATGAAATCCTGTCTGATGCCGTATGCCTACAGCATCGCCCGTGAAGCGGTAGACGGAAAACCAATGATCCGTGCCATGTTTCTCGAAGATCCGAACCCGTACACGCATGGTAAGGCTACGCAATATCAGTTCATGTACGGTCCGTACTTCCTCGTCGCTCCGATCTATCAGGAGACGCAAATGGATGACAAGGGGAACGACATCCGCGACGGTATCTACCTGCCTGAAGGCGAATGGTTCGACTATTTCACCGGCGAGAAATACACGGGCGGTTGTGTGGTCAACAACTTCGCTTCTCCGCTTTGGAAACTTCCTGTATTCGTGAAAGCCGGTGCGATCATCCCGATGACGAACCCGAATAATAATGTAGCGGAAATCGATAAGAGTCTGCGTATATATGAACTTTACCCATCCGGATATAGTGAGTTCGTCGAATATGACGATGACGGCAGAACGCAAGCGTATCTGAACGGAGCAGGTACATGGACAAAAATCGAGATGGAAAACGATCAGCCCTCCGTATACGTCCAGATTGGCAATAAAACAGTCGTCAACACAAACAGGAAAAACAAACCAGGAAAAATCTCAATCACCATCCATCCGACAACAGGCGATTTCGACGGCTTCGTGAAGGAGAAGGCAACCGAATTGCGCATCAATCTCTCGGAAATGCCGAAGAAGATCACCGCCAAAGTCGGTTCTTCCAAAGTGAAACTGGTAGCCGCCCGTTCGATGGACGAATACCTGAACGGCACAAACGTCTATTTCTACGATGCTACCCCGAACCTGAACAAATTCGCCACCAAAGGAAGCGAATTCGAAAAGGTAACGATCACCAAGAACCCGCAACTGTTGGTCAAACTGGCTCCGACAGATATCATCATGAACGAAACGGTCGTCACCATCGACGGATACCAATTCGATATGCCTGATACCCACCGCATTTCTACCGGATCGCTGACTGCTCCGGTTGCACAGGTGACAGACGGAAACACAGAAGCTTACACCTTAAAACCGACTTGGGATAAAGTTTCCGGCGCCGACTTTTACGAAATAGAATTTAACGGCATGCTCTATACACAGATCAAGAACACCGAACTGCTGTTCGACAACCTCTCAGCCGAAACAGACTATTCGTTCAAGATCCGTTCCGTCAACAAGGACGGTCATTCAGACTGGTCTACTTTCTCCGTCAAGACAAAATCCAACCCGCTCGAATTCGCCATCAAAGGTATCCGCGGAGAAGTGACAGCCGAAGAACAGGAAGGCTTTGAAATCTTCCGGCTATTCGACTTTGCTGAATTGGGCGATATGTTCCATACGAAATACCGTAAGAACGCAATGCCGTTCGACATGATCATCGACTTACGCACCATCAACCAACTGGATAAGTTCCATTATCTGTCCCGCCAAGATGGAGGCAACGGTACGATCCTCGCCGGCAACGTGGCCTACAGCATGGATAAGGAAAACTGGACGGCAGTCGACTCGTTCCGCTGGGAACGCAATGGTGACGTGAAAATATTCACTTTCAAGAACCAGCCGAAAGCCCGCTACATCAAGTTGCATATTACGGAAGGTGTCGGAAACTACGCTTCTGGCCGCGAATTGTATGTATTCAAGGTTCCGGGAACGGAAAGCTATCTGCCGGGTGACATCAACAACGACAAGAAAATCGATGCAAACGACCTGACCTCGTACATGAACTATACGGGTCTGCGCCGCGGCGACAGCGATTTCGATTATGTCAGTGCAGGTGATATCAACCAGAACGGTCTGATCGATGCTTACGACATATCGGTTGTGGCAACCCAATTGGAGGATGGCATCGAGAATCCGGGTACGGATCGTGTAGCCGGAACGCTCTCTCTATCCACACCGAAACAAACATACAACGCCGGAGAAACAGTCGAAATCACCGTTAAAGGTGATAGTATCAAAGCAGTCAACGCTTTGAGTTTCGCATTGCCTTACGATCAGCAGGACTATGATTTTGCAGGTATCGAACCGGCCAACCTCGGTGCGATGGAGAACCTGACATACGACCGCCTACACACTAGCGGCCAAAAGGCGCTCTATCCTACATTCGTCAATCTCGGAGACAAAAAGGCGCTCGAAGGCTCTGAAGATCTCTTCACCATCAAGCTAAAAGCGAAACGCAAAGTCAAATTCAATTTGAAAGCAGTCGACGGCATCTTGGTTGACAAGAACCTGAATATGCAGAAGTTCTGAACAAAGAATTTTTGAAATAAACAAAAGCAGAAAGGCTTCGCCCCGGAACTATCCGGTAGGCGAAGCCTTTTTCATTAAGATTATGAATGTTTTCTGCCTCACAGATGTTATCTTTGCAAAAAAAGCGATCAAACCATCGCATGACAAAGCAAACAAACACATTATGTACTCAGATAAGAAAAACATCCTGCAGCTCGTAGCCCTGCTCATCGAGCATAACGTCAAGAAAATCGTTTTGTGTCCCGGTAGCCGCAATTCCCCTATCGTACATACGATTGCCAACCACCCGTTCTTCTCCTGTTATCCGGTAACAGACGAACGGAGTGCGGCTTTCTTCGCGATCGGACTGGCATTACATGGCGGTAGCCCGGCTGCTGTCTGCTGCACATCGGGCAGTGCATTGCTTAATATTCATCCTGCCGTATCGGAAGCTTTCTATCAGCAAGTGCCATTGGTCGTCATCTCGGCAGACCGTCCCGGAGCCTGGATCGGGCAGATGGACGGACAGACGCTTCCACAACCCGGCGTATTCGGGCAGCTTGTCAAAAAATCCGTCAACCTGCCGGAGATACATACTGACGAAGACGAATGGTATTGCAACCGTCTTATCAACGAAGCTCTGCTCGAACTGAACCATCATGGGAAAGGACCGGTACATATCAATGTGCCGATCTCGGAACCGTTGTTCCGCTTCACCACAGAGGAATTGCCCAAGGTGCGCGTCATCACCCGCTACCAAGGATTAAATATCTACGACCGTGAATATACCGGACTGATCGAACGGCTGAACAACTACAACCGTCGCATGATCGTTGCCGGTCAGATGAGCCTGATCTATCTTTTTGAAAAGAAATATTCAAAACTGCTATACAAGCATTTCGCCTGGCTTACCGAACATACGGGAAACAAGACCGTTCCCGGCATCCCGGTAAAGAATTTTGATGCCGCCCTTTACGCCCTGCCGGAAGAAAAGTTAGAGAAAATGGTTCCTGACCTGCTGATCACTTACGGCGGACATATCGTGTCGAAACGTCTCAAACAATTTCTCCGCAAGCATCCGCCCCGCGAACACTGGCATGTTTCACTTGATGGAGAAATAACGGATCTTTACGGTTCCTTGACAACCGTTATCGAGATGGACCCGTTCGAATTCCTTGAAAAGATCGCTTATCTGCTGGAAAACCGGACAACGGAATTTCCACGCATTTGGGAAAATAACACCCGCGACTTGCCGCAACCGGAATTCGGCTATTCGGAAATGGCAGCCATCGGAGCTTTGGTCAAATCGCTCCCAACACCTGCGGCTTTGCATTTAGGTAACAGTTCGGCTGTACGTTACGCCCAGTTATACACACTCCCCGAAGATGTCGAAGTCTGCTGCAACCGGGGGACGAGCGGTATAGAAGGATCGCTTTCGACTGCCATCGGTTACTCCGTTTGTTCGGACAAACTGAATTTTGTGGTAATCGGCGACCTGAGTTTCTTTTATGACATGAACGCACTTTGGAACACCAATTTTGGTTGTAATCTGCGCATCCTTCTGCTCAATAACGGAGGCGGTGAAATATTTCAAGCACTCCCCGGACTGAAAATGGAAGATAAGACACAGCGTTTCGTGACAGCCACACACAAAACGTCCGCCAGAGGATGGGCCGAAGAACGGGGATTCTCCTACCTTCCCGTCCATAACGACGAAGAACTGACGGATGCGATGGCTGTTTTCACCCAATCCACCCCTCATAACCAGCCAATGCTGATGGAAGTATTCACGAATGCGGCTGAAGATGTACGGCAACTCAAAGAGTATTACCACCGACTAAAAAACAACTCATAATTCATAACTTATAATTCATCTTATGGAAACAAAAAGAGAATGGACAACCATCAAAGAATATGAAGAAATCCTGTTCGATTTCTACAACGGGATTGCCCGCATCACCATCAACCGCGAACGCTATCGCAACGCTTTCACACCGACGACTACGACAGAAATGAGCGATGCTCTCTATATCTGCCGCGAACGTCCGGATATCAATGTCGTCGTGCTGACAGGAGCCGGAGACACGGCTTTCTGTGCCGGAGGAGACATGAACGTGAAAGGTCATGGCGGTTACATCGGCAAAGATGGTGTAGCGCGGTTAAATGTACTCGATGTACAAAAGCAAATCCGCTCGATCCCCAAGCCGGTGATTGCTGCCGTAAATGGTTTTGCGATCGGAGGCGGCCATGTGTTGCATGTGGTCTGTGATCTGACGATTGCTTCTGAAAATGCGATATTCGGACAAACAGGTCCTCGCGTGGGAAGTTTCGACGCTGGGTTCGGTTCATCCTATTTAGCTCGTATCGTCGGCCAGAAGAAAGCGCGTGAGATTTGGTTCCTCTGCCGCAAGTACAATGCGCAGGAGGCACTCGACATGGGCCTCGTGAACAAGGTCGTACCTTTGGATCAACTTGAAGACGAATATGTCGGATGGGCCGAGGAAATGATGTTGCTCAGTCCGCTCGCCCTCCGCATGATCAAGGCCGGCCTAAACGCCGAACTGGACGGTCAGGCCGGCATCCAGGAACTGGCAGGCGACGCCACCATGCTCTACTATATGACCGACGAAGCTCAGGAAGGCGGTAAAGCTTTCCTCGAAAAACGCCGTCCCCGTTTCGAAGATTATCCAAAATTCCCTTAAAACAAGACACATGATCCACATTGACATTTGTTCCAAAGAGTTGTTATTCAAGAAGCCAGCCACAACTTCGCGCGGGACATACACAAAACGGAAAAGCTGGTTCATCACCCTTTCTTCGGATGACAGACCTGGCCATAAGGGGATTGGCGAATGCGCCCCGCTCCCCTATCTGAGTTGCGACGATTTGCCCATATCGCAATATGAAAAGGTACTGAACAAAGCTTGCCAAAATTTTGTCCGTACAGGCCAGATCGACACGGATAGCCTGTGCAACTATCCTTCCATCTTGTTTGGGCTGGAAACAGCCATTCTACACTTTGAAAAGAATCGTTTCTCCTTCTTCGACACTCCCTTTTCGCGTGGCGAAGCAGGCATCCCGATCAATGGACTGATCTGGATGGACACTTACGAGAATATGTTGAAGCAGGTGGAAGAGAAGATCGAAGCCGGCTTCCGCTGCATCAAGCTAAAAATTGGGGCAATCGACTTCGAGAAAGAATTGGAGATCCTGCGCTTCATCCGCAGACATTTTTCTTCTAAAGAAATTGAACTACGTGTCGACGCCAATGGTGCTTTTTCGCCTAAGGAAGCCATGACGAAACTGGACCGCCTGGCCGAACTGGACCTACACTCGATCGAACAGCCGATCCGCGCCGGACAATGGGAAGAGATGGCCCGCCTGACCGCCTCCTCCCCGATTCCCATCGCCCTCGACGAGGAGCTGATCGGCCACAACACACCGGAAAAGAAATACAAACTGCTCTTCCTCCTCCGGCCGCAATACATTGTCTTGAAGCCATCCCTTCACGGAGGCATATACGGCTGTAGCGAATGGATCACGGAAGCGCAAAACTGGAAGACTGGCTGGTGGATCACGTCGGCTTTGGAATCGAACATTGGCCTGAATGCCATCGCCCAATGGTGCGCGACGCTGGACAATCCGCTCGCGCAAGGATTAGGAACCGGCGGCCTCTTCACCAATAACATAGATATGCCATTGTCAGTTGACAATGGACAATTAGTAATTGACGATGGACAATGGACAATTGATAATTAAGAGACATCCCGATAATTGCCAATTATCAACTATCAATTGTCAGTTATCGGAATTTATTTCCGACTGGAAGTCTCCCTCTCCTTATTTGGAGGTACAGACTTCCGGCTCGACCGGTGTGCCCAAACGAATCACAGTCCGCAAGGAGCAAATGGTAAACAGCGCCCGCCTCACCTGCGATTATTTAGGTTTACGACAAAGAGATAAAGCTCTCCTTTGTATGCCACTCCGGTACATTGCCGGAAAGATGATGGTCGTCCGCTCACTCGTAGCAGGGCTGGATCTGATCGTGCGTGAACCTTCCGGACATCCGATGGCAGATATCGACATGCCGCTCCGGTTCGCCGCCATGATCCCGTTACAAGTGTACAACACATTACAAGTACCGGAAGAACGGGAACGTCTTTGCCAAACCGAGATACTGATTATCGGCGGCGGCTCCATCGACCGTGAACTGGAAGCCCAGATACAAGAATTGCCTATCTGCGTCTACTCCACCTACGGAATGACGGAAACACTTTCGCATATTGCTCTCCGACGGTTGAACGGACCGGAAGCCTCTTCTTATTACACACCTTTCCCGTCTGTCAAACTATCACTCTCGGCAGACGGCACACTGGTAATAGACGCTCCTCTCGTCGCCGATGAAACGCTCGTCACGAACGATGTCGCCGAACTGCTCCCGGACGGTCGTTTCCGCATCTTGGGAAGGAAAGACAACATCATCAACAGCGGAGGCATCAAGATACAGGCAGAGACCGTAGAGGAAGCCTTACGTCCCGTTATTTCTGCTAACTTTGCCATAACATCCGTTCCTGACCCGAAGTTCGGAGAAGCAATGGTTTTATTGATCACCGCAGGGAACGACCACTTCCCTGGCCAGGGAACAGCCTTTTCCCTTACTGGAAAACAGTCTATCTCCTTACCGGAGAACAGCCTCCTTTCCGAATGGGAAGAAAAGATATTTGAAATATTACCCAAATACCAGCGCCCGAAGCACATCCTCCCAATCGAAGCCATTCCCCTCACCGGTAGCGGGAAGATCGATCGGGCGGCATGCCGGAAACTGGCAAAGCAATTGACAATGGACAATTGATAATTGACAATTAAAATAAATGTTATATGAAGTATTTATCTATTCTCGCATCCGCCCTTCTCACCACGGCGTCCGCCTATGGACAAAGCGGGGAAAGTTGCCGGATGGCACCCGACCCGACTTTGCAGAAGCCGGAATTATATGCAGGTTACGACTGCGTGAACCTGCTTGACAGTACCGCTGTGACCGTGCAGCCTACCGGCTCCGGCTCATTCACTGTCTGCAAGATCGTCAAAGTCATGAACACACGCGGAGCAGTCGCCAATCGCATCCTTAAATACGATTACGACCCGCTGACAGCACATGCAGAATTCCATCGTGTGACCATCTACAAAGCCAACGGCGACGTGATCAACCTCGACATCACCAAGCAGCAGGATTATGCCGCTCCCGCTCGCGCCATCTATTGGGGAGCACGGCAGATCATGATGGAAGTAGGCCGTCTCGATCCGGGCGATATCATCGACTACCAAATCAACAAGAAGGGTTTCACCTACGCCCTGCTGGCTTCCGGTACAGGTGACGATGAATCCCGTTTCATCCCGCCTATGCGCGGACAATTCTATGACATCGTTCCTTTCTGGGCGACTGAACCGACCGTCCGCAAGGTATATAAGGTAAATATCCCGATGGAGAAAGAGATGCAGTTCCAGTTCTATCAGGGAGAATGTACCTCCTCCATGCGTTACGAGGATGGACAGAAAGCCTATACATTCGTCAGTACGGACATCATGCCGACTCAGCGCGAGCCGAACATGGTCGACCTGTTCGACGCCGCACCGAAACTGATGATGTCGTCCACACCACGCTGGCAAGACAAATCCCTTTGGTTCAATAAAGTGAACGAAGACTACGGCAGTTTCGACGCTATCCCGGAAGCCCAAAAGAAAGTGGATGAACTGATCAAAGGCAAAAAGACAGAAATGGAAAAGATAGCCGTTCTCACTCATTGGGTAGCCGACAATATCCGCTACTCCGGTATTTCAATGGGTAAAGGTGAAGGCTACACGCTGCATAACCTGAAAATGAATTACACGGACCGTTGCGGTGTTTGTAAAGATATTGCCGGTACCTTGGTCGCTTTCCTGCGTATGGCAGGCTTCGAAGCCTATCCGGCTATGACAATGGCCGGCAGCCGGGTGGAAAGCATCCCGGCCGACCACTTCAACCACTGTGTCGCCGTCGTGAAACTTTCCAACGGGACCTATATGCCGCTCGATCCGACCTGGGTTCCTTTCTGCCGCGAATTGTGGAGCAGTGCCGAACAGCAGCAAAACTACTTGCCGGGGGTTCCCGAAGGTTCCGACCTCTGCCTCACACCGGTTTCCGCACCGGAAAACCATTACGTCCGTATCAAAGCCGACAATAAGCTGGATGCCAAAGGCACGCTGACCGGACAGTTCACGATTACAGCCGAAGGGCAGTCAGACAGCAATATCCGTCGCATCTTCACCACCGGATGGCAGTCTCAATGGCAGTCCGCACTGGAAAGCCAACTCCTGGCCGTTTCGCCTAAGGCTCGCCTTATCAGCGTGGATTATGGCAAAGACCCGAAGAATTACCAGGCAGCACCGATCAAAATGACATTCCGTTATGAAATACCCGGCTATGCCCTTCCAGGAGAAAGAGAAATGTTGTTCAAGCCATTGGTAATGAATAATCTCTACAACCAGGTAAAAAGCTATCTGCGCATCAACACCGACCTCGAAGAACGCCGGTATGGGTTCAAGGATGCCTGCTCGCGTCTGGTCGAACTGGACGAAACGATTCAACTCCCCGCAGGCTATAAGTTAGTGGGTGACGAAAAAGAAGACAATGTGCAAAGTTCTGCCGCCGACTTCGAAGGTTCCCTCCGCCAAGACGGTAACAAAGTGATGCTGCACCAAAAGTTAGCATTAAAGAAACGCGTGTACGAAGCAGGCGACTGGAATGGGTTCCGCAACGCCGTGAACGCACATAAGTCATTCGGGGATTATATCATCATCAAACAATAGCCTCTCATCATTCATAAATCATCAATCAAATGATACAGAACAAACATAAACTCGCCTTCCTCCTTTGCCTGCTGCTGATGGCTACGACAGCCTTCGGAGCATCGGAAGCCGAATATAAAAAACTGGCAAAGACCTGGACGCTCAATGCCGACGGCAGCCAGGAATTCCGTTATAACATGGAACTGACGCTTTTCACTCATACGGCCATGAACGGCACCTACGGAGAAAGCTTCATCGTTTACAATCCGCAATATCAGGAACTGAAGATCAACTCGTCTTACACCCGGCAAAAAGACGGCACGATCATCAAAACACCTGACAACGCTTTCGTGGAAGTTCTTCCCCGCAATGCGGCTGATGCTCCTGCCTACAACCACCTGAAAGAAATGGTTGTCGTCCATACGGGCCTGGAATTGGGAGCGACTATCTATCTCGACTATACTGTCACTTCCAAACCGGGTTATCTGCCGGAGGTTGACATTTTCGAAGAGCTGCTCCAATCCTCTCCCGTCAAGGAATACACCCTGACGATTGTGACGCCCGAAACCAAAGAACTTGCCTACACATTGGCGAACAATCCGGCAAAAGCGTCAGTCAAACAAGCTGATGGCACTTGTACGACAAGCTGGACATTGCGCAACCTGCCGGCTTCTTCCCGCGCTCCGTTCGTCTCTGTCCGGAATGGCGACGTTCCTTTTCTCGCCGCTACGACTTACGTATCCGAAGGGGAGGCATTGGCCACCCTGTTCAAACAGTTCAATCCGTCCGGTGATCCTCAACTCACAACTCTGGCAGAAAGCCTGACCGAAGGAAAAGACAAGGACGAGGACAAACTGAAAGCGATCCTCGAATACACAACCCTCCATATCGGGGGCAGTATGTTGACACTGGACCAGACCGGCTACCGCCTCCGCCCTGCCGATGCAGTCATAAACACTGCTTACGGAACTGAAGCTGAAAAAGCCAACTTGCTCGCGGGTCTGTTGGATGGAGCAGGCTTCAAAGCCGAACCGATGGTAACTTACCAGGCTCATGCAGACAAGGGGTTGGCACTGAAAGCAGTCGACCAGCTGTTCGTCTCCTGTATGGTGAACGGTGAATTGTACTTATTCTCCACTTATTCCACCCGTCGTCCGCAAACGGGGAACTTCGACCGGACTCCGCTTTTCAGCCTGCAAACGGGAAAACCTGTAGCCGTTGCCGTTCCACAGGATTACCGGATCAAGAGCGACATCACTGTCAGTTTCAAAGAAGGAAAGGTGACGACATTCACTAAAGAATCGGTCGGTAAAGCATTGATGCCTTATTTCAAGACAGGTAACGGCGAAAACAATCAAGTTGTTCCTTTGAAAGTGGAAAACGGGTATGCAACGATCTCACTTCCGGATGCAGAATACGGCTTCTCCCATCTGCCTTATGGCTACCTGAACAGCAAGCGGAAAGAAAACCTGCTGATTCCGCGTCCTGTCAGCGAAGTTTACACATACACGATCGAATGTCCTGAAAATATGGAACTGCGCACACCGAGAATGTACAAGGCGATCAGCAATACTGCCGGTAAACTATCTATCATTGTCAAAAAGGAAGGACGCACGGCAACCGTCACCCGCAGCCTGGAATTGAGTAAACAACTCTATACTCCTTCTGAATACAAGGATTTGCGCCAACTTTTGACTGAATGGAGTGACGTAAATGGAAAGACGCTGTTGTTTTCGGTACAGTAAAAAAATGATTTATCCGGCATATAATAAATGGTAACCCGTAGGGGCGGGGTTCTACTCCGCCCGATTGAGGGCGACATTACCCGATTAAATGCATCAATGGGCAGAGCAGAGCCCTGCCCCTACGGAACGACATACCGATCAAATCATCATCCATATCGTTAATTAATCATCTAAATAACTCAAATATGAAACTACTAAATCTAACTGCTGCCCTCCTTGTAGGAGGTGCCCTGCAAGCACAAAATCCCCTGCCGGCCATCCATCCGCAGCCGCAGGAAGTCACATTGTCGACTAACTGGTTGAAAGCGCCTCATGGTTTTACCCTCTCCGGCATACAGCATCCGGATGAAGATGCCATGAGACTGATCAAAGAAACCTTATCCGTCACGAGTCATTCGGAAGCTCTGCCGCTTACGATCAAACAGATCGACAGCAAGGACTCTGAACTGAAACGTTCGGGTGCCTACCAGCTCACCATCGATCCCAAAGGAATCGAGATTGCCGTTTCCGACAGTCGCGGTCTCTTCTATGCAGCACAGACACTGCAACAATTGGCCCAAACCGACGGGCAAGGTAATACGACGCTGCCACTCGGTGTCATCAAAGACTATCCCGATGTCGCCTATCGTGGAACTGTTGAAGGTTTTTACGGCGATCCCTGGAGCCACGCCGACCGCATCGAGCAACTTCGTTTTTATGGCAAAATGAAGATGAACACCTATATCTACGGGCCGAAAGACGATCCCTACCACAGCTCCCCTAACTGGCGCAAGCCTTATCCGGAAAAGGAAGCGGCACAAATCAAAGATCTGGTAAAGGAAGCCGCTGCCAACAAGGTGGACTTCGTCTGGGCAATCCATCCGGGCCTGGACATCAAATGGACGGATGAAGACCGGATGAATGTGTTGAACAAGTTCGGTATGATGTACGATTTAGGGGTCCGCTCCTTTGCGGTCTTCTTCGACGATATATCCGGTGAAGGGGCTAAAGCGGACAAACAAGCCGACCTGCTCAACTTCCTGCAAAAGGAGTTTATTGAGAAAAAAGAAGGTGTCAGCCCCTTGATCATGTGTCCGACCGAATATAACCGGGCTTGGGCAGGAAGCGACTACTTAGATGTGCTGGGCAAAACACTCGACCCGGCAATCCATGTGATGTGGACCGGCAACAGTGTGATCCACGATATCACACTCGAAGGGCAGGAATGGGTAAACAAGCGCATCCAGCGCCCGTCGTATGTTTGGTGGAATTTCCCTGTAAGCGACTACTGTCGTGACCATCTGCTGATGGGGCCGTCTTACGGGCTCGATCCAAATGCTATACATGCCATGTCGGGATTCGTGGCCAACCCGATGGAACGGGCGGAAGCCTCCAAAGTAGCTCTCTACGGAGTCGCCGATTATGCCTGGAACATGAAAGCCTATCATCCCGAAAGCGACTTCGCCGAAGCCTGCCGTTACGTTCTACCGGAAGCACCTGAAGCCTTCCAGACATTCTGCGAGAACAACTGCGATCCGGGACCAAACGGCCACCGTTACCGCCGCGACGAATCCGTCCGTAACGCCGGTTATGCCGGAGCCTTCCTCTTAGACTTCCGCCAGCACCGCTATAATGCAGATGCAGCCGACCAGATGAACCGATTGTTCGCCGAAATCGCTGCCGCTCCGGCTGCCATCGAAACAAGCCGAAACAAGGCGCTGATAGACGAAATCAAACCGTGGCTGATGCAGTTCCACTTGTTAGGAAAAGCCGGACAAGCTGCTATCCGGACAGCTGAAGCCGGACAAGGACAGGATCGTGCCGCCACCTGGCAATCGTATCTGTCGCTCACCTCATTGCTCGACAGTATGCGCACGATCGACCGGACTTACAATCAAAATCCGTACCAGAAAGGGGTGAAAGTCGGTTCACGCGTCCTGACCCCGTTCGTACAGGAGATACATTCAGGGATCGGAAGCAACCTGCTGTTCTCAGACCAGTCAGATGCCACCACTACCCGGATGAGCAAGGCTTCTATCCTGACGGATATCGAACAATTGAAATATCAACCGCTGAAGGAAGGTAAGGACCAGATCGGATATAACCGCCTGAACGAGGTACTGCGTATCGAACCTGGACAATCCTTCGGCCTCACTTGGGAACTGCAAAAGGAGGCTACTTCTTTCAATTTCAGCCTGCCGAAGAGCGAAAACAGCGGACGGGTATTCGAATGGTCCGCCGACGGTAAACAATGGACGGCTATTGCTGACATCCCCGCCGACCAAGCCCACTTCAAACTGGAAAAGATCGCCCCTGAAGCACGTTATATCCGTATGCGGAACGCTACGGACAAGCAGATGCAAATCTACCTGTACGAATTTGCCATAACAACGAAAGAAAATACCTCTATCGATCCTGTCCGCCTGATGTATGACAAGAACCTGGAATCTGTCAATACATTGACCGCAGGTTCACGTATTACGGTTGATAAAAGAAAGGGCAATTCACTCGAACTATTTCTATCCGGCTCTCCTTGCAGCCAAGTTGTAGTGGAAGGTATACCATTAAAAGGAAAAGCAAAACAAGTGCTCTATTCCGGCCCGGTAAATTACATCAAGCTGAAAAAGGAAGTATTAGAAAACATAAAGACCCTGGAACTGTATAACGCAGGACAAACAGAAATCCGCATCCACGAGGTCAACTAACAACTAACAATGGACAATTGACAATTAGCTCTCAAAACATTTAATTGTCAATTGTCCATTCTCATTTAGTCCATCGGATACCGCACGCCCCATTCTTCCCGGAGATCATCCAACATCTGCATGATATGCAAAGTTTCCGTATGTGGCATATAAGGCGTCTCAATCTTTCCCTCGCGAATCGCATCGATGGAAGCCTGCACCTGATACTCAAAGCCCGTTATCTGCGGCGGACAGGTATAGCGAGCCACTTCTTCATGATTAATCGAATAAACGATTGCCTGCTGTGGATTGTTGATATTGTCAACGATGATGTATCCTTTATCTCCCGAAATAACTCCTTGCCTGTCGTTCGCACAAAAAGCAGTCATTTGTAAAACAGCCATCCGATGGTCCCGATACACAAAAGTAATGCTGCTCTGCAAATCCACTCCCGTCTCCCCTTTCACGCAAGCTGAAGTAATACCTGTAATCTCCGAGCCGAAAAGCATCCTCGCAAAATTGATCGGATAAACTCCGATATCCAGCAAAGCACCACCACAAAGTTCCGGCCGGGCGATGCGCTCCTTCTCGGCAATCGGATAGCCGATATTGGCAGTCAGCATCATCACGCGTCCGATCGTCCCTCCGTCGACCAATTCGCGGAGCGTCTCGGAGAAAGGCATATAACGTGTCCAAATCGCCTCGGTCAGGAAAACCTGTTTCTCTTTTGACAAACGTATCAACGCTTCCGCCTGCCCGGCATTGGCAGTGAATGCTTTTTCACATAAGACCGGCTTCCCCTTTTCGAGACACATCTGCGCCTGCTCAAAATGGTGGGAATGCGGGGTGGCGATATAAATCAGCTGCACTTCGGGATCACCCGCCAATTCCTCATAGGACCCGTAAGCCCGTGTAAAACCCCATTCAAGGGCAAACCCTTCGGCATTTTCCAAGTTACGGGAGGCGACTGCATACGATTCGACTCCTTCCATATCGCGCAACGTATGCGCCATTTTACGGGCGATATGCCCGGCTCCTATAATTCCGACTTTAAAACGTTCCATTAGCTGTCATTTTTTATCGGGTAAATATACAATAAAAATTCCATGCCCATGAAACTTTTACCTCACAAGCATGGAATTCAAAAGCGATCGGCAGCCCTTTCCTACTCCATAATCACCACCACCGGATTATCCTCCTCACTGACTTTCTTCAAGGCGGCCACTTCGGCCGGAATACCGGTTTTACCGGTATGTTCTTCAAACCAGGCAACCACCTCATCCGCCGGAAGTATGTCCGCATACTCCCCTTCGGGTGAAACAAACAACGGTTGCAACGGCAGGAAGCCGTTCCGGTCATCTATGATTTTTTCTTTGAAAGGAGAAACCTTAACTATCCCGTCCGCTTTCCGGTAAAGTGCGTTATAGGTCAGGTGCTTTTCCTCGTCATATACATTCGTTATGAAACGGAATAAGATGATATCTTTACTTTCTAAAAAAGAAGCCGGATAAATCGCATCCTTCTTTTCTTCAAAACGCTCATCGAAGGGCCATTCATAAGCACCCAAATCCAACAAACGTACAGGTTGTAGCTCCATCTTGGGAGATACCCGATAAATCGTATCGTTATACGGCTGTTTGAAATACAATTCCTTGCCTCCATGCCAGAAATTGATGTTCCCGTAAGGCATAAGCGAGCATTTGCCGTTCTTCCGTTTAAGGACCATGACATTGCAAGCACCTCCTTTCCGGACCGAAAGCAATGCGATTTCATCCGCCTCGACTTCCTTATTCCCCATACCCAAAGGCAAGACCTGTTCATAGATCGGTTCATCTCCCTTGAAAGCGATCAAACGGGCAGGCTGTTTGTCTGTCTCCGAATAATAGCTGACGTTGACTTCCGCATCCAAATAATCGTATGCCGCAAAAGTCGGAAACTCTCCCGGTCGGATCGAGGGCCGCCACGTATGGTTCAAGCGACCATCCGCCTGGTAGACATGCCAATCTTTTTTCCAACCGGGGAAATAGAAGAGTTTGTTGTGAGGATTCTGCCATCCTCCACGCAAAGACTGGCATTCGCCGGGACCTTGTCCCACACGCCCGACCGAACGGATAAAACGGCCCGTCTGCTTATCAAATAAATGACACAGGTTCATTTCGGAGATCACCACGATATAGTCACCTAAAATCTGAGCCAAGGCCCCTCGTCCTACCAAACAGTTGTTTGTAGTCTCCAACGGCACGTAGCGTACTTTCTTAAAACAATCGGAAACTTTCAAACCTTTCTGCTTCTCTAAAGCAGCTTCCAAAGGGATCACTTCCAGATCCCCCTTTTTTTTCACTCCGCTTCCGCAAAGAGTAAGAAGCAGGCATAACGAAGCCGCCCAAAGATAAATTTGTGTTTTCATCACCATTTTCAATATCATTCACATTATACTCCTACTCCATGATAGCCACTACCGGATTATCCTCCTCACCGACCTTCTTCAAGGCGGCCACCTCAGACGGGATATCCATTTTACCGGCGTTATCTTCGAACCAGGATACGACTTCTTCCGAAGGGAGAATGGCGGCAAATTCGCCGGAGGAAGAGACAGATATGGGTTGTAAAGGAAGAAAGCCGTTCATATCATCGGTTATCCGTTCATCGAAAAGACAGACTTTGACAGTTCCGTCCGCCTTCCGGTAGAGGGCATTATACGTCTTCTGCTTGTCGTTATAAACATTTGTCATAAAGCGGAAAAAGATAACATCTTTGTTTTCCATGAACTTTGTCGGGTAGATAGCGTCTTTCTTATCCTCGAAACGCTCGTTGTAGGCCCAACCATAGGCACCTAAATCCAGTACACGCACAGGCTGTAGTCCCTCCACTGCTGATATCTGATAAATCGTATCATTGTAAGAATGGTGGAAATAAAGTTCCTTATCTATATTCCAAAAATAAGTATTTCCAAGCGAATAAATAGCCGATCGGCCATCTTTGCCTTTTATCAGAACAACACCCGATCCCCCATCTTTCAATACCGATATCATGGCAATATCATTAACACCTGCTACCCCGTTTTCCTCTGATTGCCCCATCAGCAACGAGTCCACACGGATGATCTCATTCCCCCGGAACAAAGCAACCCGCGCTGGTAAACTATCGGATGCCGAATAATAGCCAGCTATGACCTCCGCATCCAAATAAGTGAATGCCGATATATTCGGGAATGCTCCACTTACGATCGGCGGTGTCCAAATCCGATCAAATCTACCATCTGCACCATACATGACAAAACCACCCTTCCATCCGGCAAAGCTCAACTTGTCGGTATACGGATTCTGCCATCCCCCATGAACTGTCGAACACCCCTCAGGATCTTCACCCACATGCCCGACCGTACGGACGAAACGTCCTGTCTCTTTGTCGAACAACTGGCAATTACGTCCCGATACCACCACAAGCCAATCATTTAAGATCGTCACCGAGGCACCTTTATCCACCAGGCAACTATCCGTCGTTTCCAATGCGACATAACGTATTTTCTTAAAACAATCGGAAGTCTTCAACTCCGTCTGATTGTCGAAAGCAGCTCCCAGAGGGATCACTTCAAGTTTTGCCACCTTCGTTCCACCTCCACTGCAAGCGGCAAGAAAAAGACATGCCGACATTGCAAACTGATACACACAATTCTTCATTTCCTTCTTTATTTTATTTGGACACTCGCTTTGTCGTGATCAGGATCACACCTCCAGCCGCCTTGCTTCCATATATCTCTTCGGCTCTCTCGTCTTTCAGGATACTCATCGATTCGATTTTGTTGGCATCAATTTTATCCAGAGTCCCCGTATATTCGACACCGTCAAGTATAACAAGCGGGTCCGGTTTAGCATATTCAACACCTTTGGCAGGGCGCATGTTCGATTTAAGTTCCAAAGGACGCAAGAGAGGCTTATCTTTTTTTAGTATGTCAAAGACCTTTCCATCCTGCTGTTTCATCGATCCGTAGCCGATAACGACTACCTCCTCGCGAGGCTCCCGGTTGACCGCCATCTCGATTTCGGGCTTATCTTTGCGCATCTGCTTTTTATCTTCGAGAACTTCGTTACGGGCTTCGACAGCGTCCCGACGGACTTGCTGGGTGTCTTCTCTGGCTTCGACAGCATCCGCTTTCATATCAACGACACTTTGCTTCGCCTCTTCTTTCATTGCTTTTGTCTTTTGCTTCATCTCCTTGGAACCCTGTTTCATTTGTACAGATTCCTGTTCCGTCGGTTCGGCGTCCTGTTTCAGCTTTTCGACAGCTTTTTGTTTCTCTGCCTGCGATACTTTTTTGTCCTGTTGTGATGTGAAGACTTCAACAAGCTCCACATCGGAAACCTTTTCCAACCGCCGGGATATTTCAGGATGGGCGAATGCGGCAACGGTAACGGCTGCAAGCGGAAGCACATAAAGAAACTTCAAGCGAGCCCAAGGATTCGATTTTTGTTTTAACATCATAGTAATCCGTTTTTTAAGTTTACTGTGGTTGAAGCTGTTGGCCATAGAGGTAAAACGCTGTGCTCCGACCGCCTTCTTTATTAATAATAACTGATAATGCTTTGCATCCACACCATGTGCGATCACACTCTCGTCCGCCTCATATTCATGCACGTTCTGCAATTCCTGTTTCAGCAGCCAGGCAGCGGGATTGAACCAATGCAGGACGGCACAACATCCGGCAAGCCACATATCCAATGAATGGCAAGCTCTGATATGCGCCTGTTCATGCGCCAGGATTTCAGTTCCGCTCTCTTCCATATCGATACGGGAGATAACAATATATTTCATCCAGCTAAAAGGAGGAATCGTCCGGTCGGTGACGACAAGCCTCGTCCCGTCCTCCAATACGGCCCGCTCACCCGAACGGATCAGACGCACGATCTGGCAGAGGGAATAGAGGAACCGCCCTGCAAAAAAGAGACATCCGCCGGCATAGACGATAAACAAGACCGCCAACCAAAACGGGAAGCTACCCTCTTCCTCCACAGGAGCTCCGGCCATTTGCAATAACCGTTCGAAATCCGACACCGTACCTTGTACAGTGGCCGGTTCATCGGTAACCAGTCGTATAAAAGGAATTGCGATCGAAAAGACGATCACGCTGAGAAGCGCCATCCGGTTGAAACGGTGGAATGTATCCCGGCTCAAAAGCAGGCGATAAAACAGATAGAACACCGCCAGACAGCAGGTAGATTTCATTATGAAGACTAAAAATGTTCCCACGTTGAATATAAAATTAAAAATGAAAAAATTCGCCCTTAATTGTCAATTGTCAATTTTCCATTGTCAATCGATTCAATCAGTTCTTTCAGTTCCTCCACCGAAATCTCCTCCTCCTTCACCAGTGAAGAGATAACACCGAGGTAGGAATTGTTGAAATACTTGGCAATGACGTTTTTCAACGTTCCCCGGCTATAGTCGGCTTCCGTCACCGCGGCATAATATTGGTAGGTATTGCCAAACGTATGATGTGCCAAAAAACCTTTATCCTCCAATCCGCGCACGATCGTAGAAAGGGTATTGAAATGTGGCCTCGGCTCGTCGTAAAATTCGAGCAGTTGCTTAACGAACAAAGGGCCTTTCGTCCAGAAATACCCCATGATTTCTTCTTCTCTTGCAGTCAGTCGTTTCATGATATTTTGTTTGTTCGGGACAAATGTAACTAAAAAAAATAGTTTTCCAACTATTCTAATTAGTTTATAAACTATTTTTTTTAGTGAGACGGGAGATGTAAAAAGTAAAAACTCCATCCGAACTTCGGACGGAACTTCAAGAACTCTAAAAACGCCGCCCGAACTCCGGATCACATTTCAAAAACTCCAAAAGTCCGATCCGGACTTCTGAAAAAGTTCCGAAAGTCTTTGAGACGTCGGACAAGGCTACACTTTTCATCACGCAACTCAACCAGCTGATCGATGAAACACGCACCGCCTACAACCAGCGCAAAAGTATCGCCGCATCCAATAAGGACAAAGGACAGAGCGGCAATGACGAACGTCCGGGTGAACTTTAATCCCTCACCTCCCTTCCTCCCCAGATAATCCATACAAGCACGGATCGACACAGCTTACAACCATCCACCTATGTCGATCCGTGCTTATTTTCACCCTCTCTACAAGTCTCCGAAGAAACATTTCATGATAAGAATTATTAAAATATTTATTGATAACATTTTTTAATAGGCCCTGAACATTCCTCTTTTTCCAATCTGTCTACCCCCATTCCCTTCTCATCACCCATCCTCGGAATAACATCAGAGAGCATTCCCATCTCATCCTATTACAAATCTAAAGGATCGAAAAATAAAATCGTAATTCTCTATAATAATCAAGCAAAACTTTTACAAAGAAAAACATCTTGCCTCCACCACACTCCCTTTCCCTTCTGTCGCAATCGCCACCACACACCTCCCCTCATTCGTGGAGCTTTTTAAGTTAAGAAACGGACTGTTTCGCATTTCCTTCCGGCTCCCGGAGTCGTAAACAAACTAAAACGATTCTTGGTTATTGAATGCAAAATCGTATCTTTCAGTCACAAATCCCGAACATCTCGTTGAAAAAGTGGTCAGGTATGGAGGTAAAACCAATTCATCAGAGTAGGAATCTAGACATTATTATTGCTATAGGGAATTGGAAATTACAAATTCACGCCCTTATTAAATTCTCAAAACCTGTGAAGAAATAGGAGCTTTTTTAATGAAATGAATCGGGTTTTTCATAGATGTTTCCTATCTTTGTCGTGATAATTGAACCTTGAAGCGTCAAGGAAACATTATTTTATGATTTATATAAAAAGCGTTTTGGTTTATCCTTAAGTAGAAATCTAGACAATTTCAAGCCATAGAAGGGTTATAAACAAAAATGCTCATGTTTCGATTATATACCCAATGTATATAGCATAAGGGCGTGAGCAAACTGTTGTATAGTACTGCATGGCGGGTTGTCTAGAACCTCTACTTAAGTCCGAACAACAGTCCTCACGCTTTTTTATTTTATAATACGCCCGATTTCGGAGGACAACCGGACAATTTAACAAAAATGCCTATGAATTAATAAGACAATATTTTTTTCCACAATAAGCGATTTTAGTATTATCCCTAAGTAGAAATCTAGACAATTTCAAGCCATCCGGGAGAAGTAGCTAAACAATCAGTTCCTTACGTTTTATCGTATCTGTAAAGCGTGGGCTATGTTTATACTCATCAGGATTAGCGATAGTATTAAAGACAACAGTCCCGCGCTTTTTCATCTTAGACAAATCCGCCCGGGGACAGGGTACGGAAAGAAAAACAATAACGATAAAACAAACTATTATATGACTACAAAAAGAGCTCTAATCAAGGAATTGGCACAACGGATGGAATGTACGGACGTTGCCGCGAAGAAATTTCTGAATTCATACATCGAACTAATAACCGAAAAACTTTCAGAAGGTGAAGGGGTGAGCATTCATTATTTTGGCAAACTGGTTCCCCATTACCAGACAGAGCGTCCGGGACGTAACCTCCGTACAGGCGAAGAATGTAAGATACGCGCCCGCACATCAGTAAAATTCAAGGCCAGTGAAATCCTGATTCAAAAGTTGAATACCGGGAAGTAAAATATATAAAGGGGCTGCTTCGACACAGCCCCTTTTCGTATCATCGTTTCGGGATATCCACCGATGTTTCCTGTTCACCCAGCAAGTTGCGGGAGAAATAGTCGACCATACGCCAATAGAAATATTCGTCCATGTCACCGAAGCCATGGCGTTGTTGCGGCAAAAGCAGCATATCGAAGCGTTTTCCGGCCCGGATCAGGGCGTCTGCCACACGCAACGTATTACCCGGATGGACATTGTTGTCAATGTCACCGTGTACGAGCATCAAGTGACCTTTCAGCCTTCCTGCGATCTCTTCGTTCGTCTTAATGTTGTAGACGAAAGTCGTATCCCCCTTTTCGCTGACCACTTCCTTCACACCATGATGCGTCTCGCTCCACCAACGGTTATAGATGCGGTTATCATGGTTTCCGGCACACGAGACGGCAGCCTTGAAGAAATCAGGATATTGCAGAATGGCAGCCGTAGACATAAAGCCGCCACCTGAATGACCATGAATACCGACACGGTTGATGTCGATGAACGGATAGCGGTTGGCCAATTGCTCGATAGCTGCCTTCTGGTCCGCCAACCCGTAATCGCGCAAGTTGCCATAGCCGAAGTTATGATACCATTTCGAACGGCTCGGATGTCCGCCCCGGTTCCCGACCGTGATCACGACAAAACCGGCCTGTGCCAGACGATCCGTGCGCACACTCATACGGCTGAACGGATAAACGGTAGCTTCGACCTGGGGCCCCGGATATACATAATCGATGATCGGATACAGAGCTGTTGAATCGAAATTGAACGGTTTATACATCACACCATAGAGATCGGTCACACCATCCGCTGCCTTCACCTTGAAAGGTTCGGGGAACTGGTAACCGGCAGCCAGCAACCCAGAGAAGTCACTCTCTTCGAGCGTCATCAGCTTCCGGCCGTTACTATCCATCAAATCCGTACGCGGGATAGTATTCACACGCGAATAATTATTAACTACAAAGGCTGCATTGTCATCCATGCTGACCGTGTGGAAATAGTCGCCCGGAGTGACCTGTTGCAAGCCGCTTCCATCGAGGCCCACACGATACAGGTGTTCGTAGTAGGGATTCTCATCCTTATCTTTCCCATTAGCCAGGAAGTAAACGACACGTTTGGCTTCGTCCACTTTCACGATCTGGTCTACATGCCAGGGGCCGCGGGTGATGCGGTTCTTCAGGTTACCTTCGTCGTCATAGAGGTATAGGTGCGCCCAACCGTCTCGTTCGCTCCACTGGATCAGTTCCTTACCATCACCTATGGTTGCCAATGGGCGGACTTCCTGGTACGTATTCATACGTTCTTCGATGATCGGACGAATCGAATCTTGTCCGATCGTATACGAACAGATGTCAATACGATGCAGGTCACGACTCGAACGGGTGACAAAGAAACGGTTATTGTCACCCAACCAGACACTTGCCACCTCTTTCCGGTCACGATCTTTCTGTCTCCACGGCTTACGTGCCAGGCGCAACGTCTGGTCTTTGAATGCGGACGTGCGGATTTCTTTATGGCTATTGTCGTTCATGTCGAACAGGAACAGGTGTTCGACGGGTGCTTCTTTCTCACCGGGCATCTGGTATTTATAGGTTTCCAGCGTCGGACGGGGCGAAGCCATAGAGTTGATAACCCAGAGATCTTTCACGGCACGCTCGTCCGTGGCCGTTACGGCAAAATAACGGGAATCGGGTGACCAGACGATCCCCCAGACAGCTTTCCGCTTGCCGTTGCAAAGCGTGTCGGTATTCAGCAAGCTATAGGGCTGACCGAAACCGAAGTCTTTCACGCCGAAGGTAGTGAGTTGTATGTCCGTAACCGTACTATCCTTGTCGTCTTTTTTCAGCTTCTCATAATCCTCGCGGGACATCCGGTAGAGGTTCAGGTCTTTTGCATACACGACCGTTTTTCCGTCGGGCGAGAAAGAGGCCCAATCCGGATATTCCGTCTCTTTCTTCTTATCCTGAAGCCAGGTCAGTTTACGCGTGGGATAGTCGTAGGAGAAAAAGAATATCTCTTTCTTCGGACCTTTATCCTTATCGGTACTGTCTTTTTTAGCATCTTGCGAAGAGGTGATCTGGAAAGTAAAAGTGCGTCCGTCCTCTCCTGCTTCGAGCTTCTGGATGGGTAATTGCTGAGCGGTGAACGGGTCTTTGACGATCTCGGTTATCTGTGCGGCAATATCGTCGAGGTCGAAAAGCGAACGTTTCGTCTTCGCCACCGGATCGACGACATACCAGGCTTTACCGTTGCTGGTCTTATATTCGTACCAGAAATTATTGCCCTTCTGGAACCAATGCGGATCGACGGATGTAGAGAAAAGCATCGTGTTCAGTTTCTCCTTCGTGAAACGTTCGGCTTGGACGTATCCGGATAGCCGCTCCGTCTCCTGTCCCTGAGCTTCCGTACCGCAGAACATCCCGGCACAGAGCATCACCAAGAGTAGTTGTTTTTTCATTTGACGTTGTTTTTTTTATATAAGTTAGTATTCGTAGCAGATAAATGCTTATTTATCGATGTGTAATAAAATAATGGTATCCCGTAGGGGCGGGGTTCTACTCCGCCCAATGAGAATAACGTCCTTTTTTGCCTGAATCCAATGGGCAGAGCAAAGCCCTGCCCATACAAACGACAATTATTTTGTATAACCATACCATTCATGTTTCACACCGGCAAATCACAATTTAACATTGAATATCAAACAAATAAAAAGGCTGCATATAAAGTATAGACATTATATACAGCCTCCTTCGTTTGTTTTTATTCGATTATACCGGAAGAGTTCCACCGATCAGGATAACAACCAGCAAAGCCAAGATTGCATACAATTCGGGGAATACGGCCATCACCATAGTAGCACCGAACACATTGTGACCGGCTCCAACACCTGCGATACCATTTGCACAAACTTCTGCTTGACGGATAGCGGAAAACAGACCGGCAAATCCTAATACCAAGCCGGCACCGAATACAGCCGTCGCATTCAACATCGTGATGCTATCCACTAAAAATTTCTGCATCATGAAGTAACCTACGAATCCATACAATCCCTGAGAAGAAGGCAACGCACTCAATGCGATGTAAGTACCCAATGCATCGGGATTTTTCTTCATCGCTCCAACAACAGCGTTACCGCAGATTGTTACACCATAACTACTGCCGATAAAGGTTAGACCTGTCATCAACGCAATACCCAGATAAGCTAATAAAATTGGTTCCATAATGAAAATTGTTTTTAATTTATTCTTTTGTTATTATTTAATTTTTCTTTGAAGGGAAACGCTTCCCCTTTTGTTTTTTATGCTTTTTTGAACGGCTTGTATTCTTTTCCGCCGCCTTCGAACTCTGCATTCTTATAATATTCCACGAAAATAAGACGCAACGGATGAACCAGCGAACTGATCGTACAGAGACCGATATTGATTGCATGACCGACCAGTAGGATCAGCAACATACAAACCGCACGCAGGACGACATTCATCCCCTCCGTCATATCGACGGCCAACGAGTTGAACACCCCTCCCAAAATCGCCCCGGTCAGACCGATCGCGAACAGACGAATGTAAGAAAGCGTATCTCCCAACAAGCCCGAAGCCATATTATAAGTATTCCAAAGTCCTGTGCCGAAGTTCAGGAAGATGTTCTTTCCCGGAGAATTGTAGAGAAAAGCCACCAACAAACCGGCCGCAGCAACACCTAAGAATACGTTCTTCACTGTGTCAGACAATTGTACGTTCAACATCGGCAGACCAAACGCGCAACACAGAGCGATAATGATAAAGACCCAAGCAAACGGGGCGATACCATACTTCGTTCCTTTCTGCGACATGATCTTTAAAGCGGCAACAGCCTTTCCGAATACGATCTGTACCAAACCGATGATAATAGAGAATGTCATCAGGTTATCACTATTCACAAAGTAATCCTTAACCGAGGCAAATGCCGGTACATCAACCAGAGCGATACCGAAAAACGATCCCGTACAGGTCCCGACAACCAACGCTGCCAGACCGAGATACTGGAACAAGCTCAGATAAGGTTTGAAATCAGTTCCAACCTTGCGTTTCATAATCGCGCAAGCAATAATCACCAGTAAGCCATAGCCACCATCTCCGAAACAAAGCCCGAAGAAAAGCATAAAGAAGGGGGCGAAAAACGGCGTCGGATCAAACTCAGCATAGTTCGGCAAGGAGAACATCTTGGTGATCGGTTCGTACAACCGGCTGAACTTATTATTTTTCAGCTTGATCGGCACCCGGTCCCCATCCTGTATATCCAACTCCTGGAAATAGTAGCCGTCTTTTTCAAGAGCAGCCTCCATAGCCAGAACCTCTTCCGTCGGAACGAAACCTTCCAGCAACATCAACTTATCACCGGCCTCTCGATCCGTCTGCATCAGCGTATTGGAGAGATTGAATTCGTTTTGGATATTCTTTTCCAACTCGACCAATGTATTGTATTGCCCAGCCGCATACTCCTTCAACTGATTGTTCAATGCCTTGATATTATCCAGTAATTGCTCCATCGCAAGATGAAGTTTCGCCAATCCCCGATCGGGCATTTTCGGACGTTCGGCATCGATATCGATTGGTGTTCCTACCTTAGTGACCGTCACGAAATAGGTAACCGACTGAAAATTATTGACCAAAAAAGCATTGTACTCTTCTCCCCATTTGGGTTCGTACTTGGAAGTCGGACAACTAAAGAAGGTCACGTCGAAACCCGCCTTTTTCAACCGCCGGATATTTGCATAGCTAAACTCTCCCCAGATATCCATATAAGCGATATCCTTCTCCAACGAGGCTTTCTCAGCCTGCAACAGAACCTGCTTTTCTTGCATCTCTTCGAGCTTGCCTACCAGTTTCAATCCTTCGGCTTTCGTCAGTTCACGTGCCGGAGCAAGGGTCACCCCTTTCGTCTGGGAATTCAAGCTCTTACAATAGCGAATCGCCGTACTTACCTGTTTCCGTTCGGTCAACAAAGCCTGTAGTTCCGCATTATCCAGAATCGAGTTCGTTTCCTTCACATGCACAACACCCAATTCGCGGAGAGTCGTGAGGAATGCATCATATTCTCTATGATATACCATAAAGGCATATTTGCTCATCTTTACTATCATACTTCAGCCTCCTCTTTTTCTTCTTTCGCTTTACGCTTTTCCTGATTAGCCCGCATGATCTTTTGTGATGACTTGGAGAGACTTTCCTCGTCTTCCATGAATCGTTTCACTTTGCGGATCGCATCTTTATAACCCGGAATCTGTACCTTCTCAAAAAGATTCACTTTCTGAGTAGTTTTCTTCCGCGCATGCTCCAACAACTCCAGCTTCATACCCGAAAACTCGGCTTCAATACCGGTACGTGCCAACTTCTTCAATAACTCGATACCGTCAGTAAACCAAGCAGGGGCATTGAACAGGCTGTAACGGCCGATCTCGAATTCGATCTCGTCCAACACAGGAACCACCACGCCGGCTATCTTTTTGGTGGAAAGAGAAACATCCCGTACCGCAATCAATTCGGGATTGAACTCATTCCACAAAGCCATCATGTTTTCATAACTCTGTATTTCCTGTTCAAGCTGAAGTTCCAATTTCGTCACTTCATCTTTGGTCCGCTTCACTTCGATACGCAGGGCGCTTTCCTTGCTTTTGATCGTCGGCAGAGAACGCTCACGCATCTTCAGCTGCTTTTCCAATTGCTGAAGAGAGGTTTTATTATATTGAAACTTAATCGCCATTTTCTATACATTTATGATTTATGATTTATAATTTATGAGTCGATGATAAATCATAAATTATAAATCATAAATCTTTTATTTCTTCCAATATTTATCCACCAACGCCTGCTTGATATTCACCTCGGCAGGTTCGAAATACTCGCCGAACAAGTTCCATGCCACATCGAGCATTTCGGTCGTATCGAGATTGACGTCGATAGCCAATAGCTTTTCGGAATAATCCTTTGCAAAAGCCAGCGTACGGTTATCGTAGTCCGTCAAGTCGAAACCGTTCTCCATCTTTGTCTTCGCATTGGCGGCATCGGCATACAGACGGACGGCGGCATTCATCACCTGCGGATGGTCTTCGCGTGTCTTCTTTCCGGTCACCAGCTGTTTCAGACGGGACAGGCTTCGGAACGGGTCGACGATTACTTTACCGACATCGCTATCCTTACGCAAGTACAACTGCCCTTCGGTGATATAACCCGTATTGTCAGGCACGGCATGCGTGATGTCGCCACCGGACAAAGTCGTCACGGCAATAATCGTGATCGAACCTCCGGCAGGGAACTGGACGGCTTTCTCGTAAATCTTAGCCAAATCAGAATACAGGGAACCCGGCATAGAGTCCTTCGACGGGATCTGATCCATACGGTTGGACACGATTGCCAAAGCATCCGCATAGTTAGTCATGTCGGTGAGCAACACCAACACTTTTTCATTCTTCTGCACAGCAAAATATTCGGCCGCACATAAGGCCATATCGGGGATCAGGATACGTTCGACAGAGGGGTCTTCCGTCGTATTGATAAAGCTGACAATACGATCCAGCGCACCGGCATTGCTAAACGTGTTCTTGAAGAACAGGTAGTCATCATTCGTCATCCCCATACCGCCCAGGATAATCTTGTCGGACTGAGCACGCAAGGCAACCATCGCCATTACCTGATTGAACGGCTGGTCGGGGTCGGCAAAAAACGGAATCTTCTGTCCGGTTACCAACGTATTGTTCAAGTCAATACCGGCAATACCCGTAGCGATCAACTCGGAAGGTTGCTGACGACGAACCGGGTTCACAGACGGACCACCGATTTCGACATCTTTACCTTCGGGAACGGGACCGCCATCGATCGGATCACCATACGCATTGAAGAAACGGCCGGCCAATTGGTCGCCCACTTTCAGGGAAGGAGCCTTTCCCATGAATACGACTTCGGCATTCGTACGGATACCTTCCGTACCGGAAAAGACCTGCAAAGTCACTTCGTCGCCGATGATCTTTACCACCTGAGCCAGCTTGCCATCGACAGAGGCCAGCTCGTCATACCCTACTCCCGTTGCTTTCAGCGAACAGGTCGCCTTTGTGATCTGGGTAATCTTTGTATATATCTTTTGAAAAGCCTTCATAAAACTTCGTTTTAAATTAATAATTAATAATTAACAATTAAATATTTCTCCAATCATCAATTACTAATTGTCATTTGTCATATTGTCACACGTCACGGTCATTTGCCCGATTGTCCATCGATCAACGCATCAAGTTGATCATTAAACTTCTTGAACTGTTCGCTCTCATATTCGGAATAGTTCATTTGCTTGAAGATGTTGATCATCTTCTTAAAATATTCCATTACTTCGAGGAAAGTGTCGAATTTGAACTCGGTATGGCAAATTTTTACCACCTTGTCCAACATGAACTCCTGACGTGCGAGAGGAGTTACCGCATCGATCGCATCGAACGCATCCTGTTGAAGGATCACGAAGTCGATCAATTCCGATTTCCAGAAAATCACGTGATATTCCACTGGTACACCGTCGTCACCGAGGATATTGATCTGTTCGGAAATTTCCTTACCGCGCAACATACGGGTCTTGATCTCGTTCACCTTGTCGATCCAAGTCGGAGAGATATGCCCCGCAATATATTCCTGAAATTCGGGATATTCCAGATATTTGGAGTAACTATCGATCGGGTTCACCGCCGGATAACGTTTACGGTCGGCGCGCTCCTGCTCCAATGCGTAGAAACAACGGGCCACCTTCTTCGTATTTTCCGTCACAGGCTCTTTCAGGTTACCACCGGCAGGCGATACCGTACCGATGAAGGTAACAGAACCCGTTTCACCATTATTCAAATGTACATAGCCGGCACGTGCATAGAAATTAGCCACGATTGCGGACAAGTCCATCGGGAACGCATCCGGTCCGGGAAGTTCCTCCAGACGGTTGGACATTTCACGCAAGGCCTGTGCCCAACGGGAAGTAGAGTCGGCCATCAAAAGCACCTTCAACCCCATGCTCCTATAGTACTCGGCAATTGTCATGGCCGTATATACGGATGCTTCACGGGCAGCTACAGGCATGTTAGACGTATTGGCGATAATGATGGTACGCTCCATTAATTTACGGCCCGTATGCGGGTCGACCAACTCCGGGAACTCGGTAAAGATTTCCACCACCTCGTTTGCACGTTCACCACAGGCGGCAATGATCACGATATCAGCCTCCGCCTGCTTAGAGATAGCGTGCTGAAGCACAGTCTTTCCTGTTCCAAACGGTCCGGGAATAAATCCTGTACCCCCTTCTACGATCGGATTCACCGTATCAATTGTACGGACACCCGTTTCGAGCAACTTATAAGGGCGTGGTTTCTCTTTATAACAGGTGATGGCACGTTTTACCGGCCAGCGTTGTATCATCGTCACCTCCACTTCTTTACCGGCTTCGTCCGTCAAGACGGCTATCACCTCATTGATGGTATATTGTCCTGCTTCTTTCAGGCTCTTGATCGTATATTCTCCCTTGAAGGTAAAGGGGACCATGATTTTGTGAGGCTGGAAGTTTTCGTCCACTTCACCCAGCCAGTCACCGCCGGCCACCTTGTCACCCACTTTGGCAAGAGGCTTGAAATCCCACAATTTATCATTGTCCAACGGGAAAGTATATTCTCCACGTCTGAGGAAAACGCCTTCCATCTTGTCAAGGTCGTTCTGCAAACCATCGTAGTTGCGTGACAACATACCCGGTCCCAACGTTACCTCCAACATGTGTCCTTCAAACTCGGCTTCGTCACCCACCCGCATACCGCGAGTGCTCTCAAATACCTGTACAAAAGCATTCTTACCTATTACCTTAATAACTTCCGCCATCAGCTTCACGCCTCCTACGGAAATGTAACAGATTTCATTTTGGGAAACCGGTCCATCCACCTCTACGGTAACAAGGTTGGAAACGATCCCTTTTACAATTCCTTTCGTAGCCATAGCTTTTTTTTTATTCTTTAATTCTTTACTTTTTTAATTTCGCTTTGAATTCATTCAAAGTGATCCTGCTGCCTTTCTTCATCGCCCCGACGATCTCACGGAAAGTCTTTTCACCGGTCACCTTATCCAATGTCACCCAGCGTTCGATCATTTCCAGTTTTAGCAGATAGGCGAATATACTCTCTATGTCGAAAGGCTTAAAGAATGTATGCTCTTCGAGCCATTCCCACTTCAAAAGATCCACTTTCTTCTCACGAGCCATCAAATCCGTTTCTTCAGCAATACGCCCGAGATCGGGCAAATAATCCACCGTATCTCCCAACCCGAAATCACGGGCGTTGGATGTACGAAGCGCCTGAGCTACCTCATTATCCCCGACGATATACCCGGCTTTATCGAGACCATGTTTACGACAAGTGATAGCGGTCAGCATATTGTTGATATTTAAGTTCAGGGAGAACCAATCGCTAACGAATTTATTCGGATTTTTCATGGCATATGCATAATAGAGCGTGGCCAAGCGGTCTTCCCACGGAATTTCCTGTTTGTTCTCTTTACCTTCGTTTTCAAGATAAAGTTTGAAAAAATCCTTGAAATAAGGAGGTATCCGGTCATTCTTGGGTGGCTTTTCTTCTTCTTTCAACGCTTTGTACAGAGCATTGAATTCATCATACGTTATATATCCCCGGGGGTCCGGATCACGATCCGGTTGTTTGACATGAGCAATCAGGTTCTTATTGTCGAATTTGAGAAAGAACAGATCGATCAGCTTCTTATCGGCTTTCGTCAGTATGCCGTCCAATTCCTGTCTGAATTCACTGATGGAATAGGTCAGCTTGCTATCATCAAGCGCGATATTGGGGAGTCCTGCGATTAAGCAATAATACTTACCCATATCAGAACAGCATTTCTACCAACCCGGGACGAAGGAATTCTTTGAAGAAACTGACAAACTCGTCTTCTCCGAAACTTACTTTATACGAGCCGTCAGCCGGAGCAATCGTGAAAGAAGCATCATGGCCACTTACTTTTTCAATCTTCACACCTCCATCCAAAAGGCTTTTGGCATTGGCTTCAAAATATTTGGTGAGAGCATCGGCATCGGCTGTCCGGATTGTAATCGCTTCCTTCTTCGCCCATTCCTTTGCCATTTCTAAAATCACTTTCTGCATAAATGCTGTATCAGAAACGATCGCTTTCACATTGGAGGAAGTAATTTTTCCCGTGATGAGGTTTACCACTTCGCTCTTCAGCGCTTCTACAGATTGGGTAGCAAACAATTTCAACTCGGCTTCCGTATTCTTTTTCAACTCAGCGGCTTGCTTTTCAGCCTGTGCCACAATACGTTTTGCTTCCGCTTCTGCTTCAGTCAAGATAGCCTGTTTCTGAGCATTTGCATCGGCAATGATTCGCCCTGCTTCTTCGTTACCTTTCTCTACACCTTCTTTGTAGATCTTGTCGGTCAGTTCCTGAATCTTTGTATCCATTTCTATATATTTTTTAAGTTGTTCCCTGTTGAGGCGGTTCGCGAACCGTCCGTACTTAACGCCTACAAAGTTATTCTTTTCTTTGAATTAGCATCCAGTCTATCCTAAAAATTTACGATTATACGATTTTTTATCTAGTCATTCCCGACTATCAAAATGTCACTGCACCTCCATGTAAATTGGATTAATACCCCATATATTTGGAATTAGTATGGCGGGTAATATTTTTTAACATTTCAAATCTACTGAAAACAGTCTTTTTTTCTGCCGAAATGACAATTCGCATTCTATCTTTGCGTCACATTTTTTTTGTCATTCATAGTAAATCATACATATATGTTTTCCATCGAAAAAGCAACCCTCGCAGACTGTCCCCTGATCCGGACTTTGGCATCCCATATCTGGGAACCGACCTATGGTTCCATCCTCTCCCGCGAACAGCTCGACTATATGTTCGAGATGATGTACAGCCATGAGAGCCTTCAAAAACAGATGAACGAACTTCATCACCAGTTCTTCATCATCTATGCCGACGGTGTTCCCTCCGGCTATCTGTCCATCGAAACCGTAGAAAAGGATGTATATGAATTCCAAAAAATATATTCTTTGCCTTCCCTGCATGGTTCGGGAATCGGGCGTTTTATCATCGAACAGGGAATAGCTTACCTGAAAACGATCCACCCGGGTCCTTTCACAATAGAGTTGAACGTAAACCGCCACAACCCGGCCGTAGGTTTCTACAAGCATATGGGGTTCCATGAATATGCAACCCGTGATTTCCACATCGGGAGTGGCTATTACATGAACGATTACATCATGAGAATGGAGGTAAAGGAATGAACGTACGCCTAAAACCGATCATGTTTGTCGGCACTTGTTCGGATGCCGGCAAAAGCGTTATCAATGCGGCTTTCTGCCGTATATTCAAACAAGACGGATATCATCCGGCACCGTTCAAAGCGCAAAACATGTCGCTCAACTCTTACTCTACTCCCGAAGGTGGAGAAATGGGACGTGCACAGGTGGTACAGGCCGAAGCCTGCGGGATCGCTCCACACACGGATATGAACCCGGTGTTACTGAAACCGACAAATGATAAAAGTTCCCAAGTCGTCTTGAACGGCCGGCCGGTCGGAAACATGTCGGCACGGGATTATTTCGGTATGCAAAACCGGAAAGAGGAATTATTCGAAGAAGCGGTCGAAGCTTTCCACCGCTTGGAAAGCCGCTATAGCCCGATCGTCCTGGAAGGAGCCGGCAGCATTTCCGAACTGAACCTGCGCGACCGGGACATCACCAATATGCGGATGGCTGAGCGGGCCGGAGCGGCTACCTTTTTGGTTGCCGACATAGACCGGGGTGGTGTTTTCGGGTCTGTCTACGGAACAATTGCCCTTCTGAAACCGGAAGAACGAGCTTTGATGAAAGGGATTATTATCAATAAATTCAGGGGAGATGCTTCTCTTTTTGACGACGGCAGGAAGATTATCGAGGACTTGACCGGCGTACCGGTAGTAGGTGTGATCCCCTGGTTTCACGATATCAAGATCGAAGAAGAAGATTCGGTAGCTCTTGATATGAAACGCAATACTTACCGGGACGGAAAGATCAACGTAGCGATTATCCTGTTAAAACGGATGTCTAATTTCACCGATTTTGACGTGTTGGACATGGACCCCCGTTTCAATGCTTATTATACGAACAACATCGACGAGATAGAAAAGGCGGATATCATCCTGCTCCCCGGCTCCAAAAATACCCTTTCAGATCTTCAAAGCCTGCGGGCGAGCGGTATAGCCGAAACAATTATCCGTGCCCACAAAAACGGGAAAAAGGTCATCGGCATCTGTGGAGGGTATCAGATGATGGGAGCACGCCTCGAAGATCCGGAAGCGATCGAGGGAAACCTGCGTGCCGTTCCCGGACTGGGTCTGCTACCGCAATGCACGATCATCGAACCGGAAAAAATAACTCGTCAAAGTACTTTCGCCTTTCGACCTGGGCTATGCAAGGACGGTTCCTGTAAGGGCTACGAGATACACATGGGGCGGACAGCTCTGCTTGGCGACGTTCCCGAAAGTCCGGTAGCCATCCTCGACGACGGACGGACAGACGGTTATTATCTAGATAACACATGCTGGGGTAGCTACATGCACGGAATACTGGATAACCCGGAAGTCCTGGAAAATCTGGCCGAAGGATTTGATAAAGAAACAGCAGATATCCCCTTCGACTATGCCGCATTCAAAGAAGAACAATACGATAAATTGGCAACTTTAGTCAGGGAACATGTCGATATGGAGTATGTCTATCGACAATTGACCCCTATTTCAGCCGGTCCACTCTGGCGACATCGTCCAGTTTAACACAGACAGTAGCCCCCAATTGTTCAAGGTAAAGAACCAGATGGTTCTTTTTGATTTTCTTTACTTTTCCAGAAACATGTTTCATAGCCCCACAAAGGATTTCAACCTCTTCGCCGGGGCATAAAGCATGTTCGGATGCTTGGTCGAGAAATTCTTGGATGGCGTCGATCTCTTTTTGGCGAACAACAGCCGGTTTTCCATTATAATAGACGATACGGGCCACGCCATACACTCGGATCAGATTTCTTAACTCCGGATCGGTACACCGCACGAACAGATAAGAGTTAAATAATGGCAACTCCACGATCTTGACACGGTCAGACCAAACCCTGGGTGTACGATGAAGCGGAAGCCAGCACTCGATTCCAAGTGCATCAATCCGGTCCCTCACCTGTTTTTCCGCCCTGGGAGCGGTATATAATACATACCAACTTGTCTTATCGGCGTTTCTCTTAAGTTCTTTTTTCTCCATAACGTACACAAATATACGACTATTTTTCATACATGGAATGGTCGGTACCCAATAAACCTTTATCCATTCCTAAACAAGTTGGATTAATATTTTTATTTTTCTTGAATATCAATAATTATCTCTACATTTGCAAAATAGAATTTTGCACCTCATATAATTTCACCTATGGACAAATATGCACACTATTCAAGGGAAGACCTTATATCTGAAATTGAACGGCTAAAGAAGGAACAGGTTGAGAATGATTCCATCTCCAATTCAAACAAAATGATGGTCAATATGATTGTCTTACGCAGAACAATATCGGATGTCCTTTCCCTTTTACTTAGCACTAACGACGAAGTCGTCATAGACAAAGCGTTGTTGCATATCCTACATTTCTTCGATGTAGAACGTGTGTATATCGGCATCTTCGACGAGCAAAGTTCCATCGTCGATTTTACCCATGAAGTGACCTCCGAAGGTATTATCTCGATGCGGGAAGATCTGTTAAGACAGTTATCGAAAGACGATATCCCCTGGTGGATAGACCAGATCAAAGCAGGGAAAGACATTATCATCTATGATACGGCAAAAATGCCTCCGGTTGCGGCAGCCGAGCAACATCTGCTGGAACTTCAAGACGTCCTCTCACTCCTGGCCCTCCCGGTTTCGAGCGAAGGAAAAGTGTACGGGTTTATCGGTTTGGACTCCGTCAAGAAGTATTCAAACTGGAATGCCCTTGATATCGAAAATCTACGGGTATTGGCCGATATCGTATCCATAGCGATCGAACGGGAACATGCCCAACACATCATGGAACATTCTGCAAACTTGATGCTTAAAAGCGAAGCTAAATTCCGCATTATTTTCGAAAAGCTTTCTTTGGGAGTCGAACTATATGATATTGACGGAACTTTACTCGATCTGAATGATGCCGATTTGGAAATATTCGGTACGACACGTGAAAGTGCAATCGGCGTCAATATGTTTCAAAATCCGAATATCCCAGAATGGGTTAATCATAAACTAAAAAACGGAGAAGACGTCACTTTCACATTAGACTATAGTTTCCATTCCATCAAAGACACCCAATATTATGCAACTGTCATCAATGATGGAGAAAAACACCTGCAAGTAACGGGTATTACATTAAAAGATTGGCAAAATAAAATATTCGGGTACCTGTATATTGTTTTAGACGATACGGAGAATTATCGGAAAGCTGAAGAGAAACGGGAAAGGGACAATGAACTGATCCGCGTAAAAGAAGCAGACAAACTAAAATCCGCTTTCTTGGCAAACATGAGCCATGAAATCCGTACACCTTTAAATGCAATCGTCGGCTTTTCTGATATAGTAGCCGAAACTCCGGACGAAGACGAGAAAAAGGAATACTTGGAAATCATCCATAAAAATAATGATTTATTACTCCATCTGATAGATGATATTCTGGACTTCTCAAAGATAGAATCCGGCACGCTTGATTACCACATTACCGAAACGAATATCAAAGAGATTTGCGGAGAAGTATTCCTGGCAAGCTCTCTCAAGATGAAACCGGGTGTAAAGTTAGTATTCGACAAGGAGTTACCTTCCATCCGACTGCAAACAGATCCTCAACGAGTCATGCAAGTCATATCGAACTTCGTAAATAATGCAATCAAATTCACGGAGAAAGGAAGTATTACGATCTCCTATAAACAAGAAAGGAATTACTTGCGCGTAAGCGTACAGGACACCGGAATCGGTATTTCTGAAGATGACCGTAAACGCATATTCGAACGCTTCATCAAAATAAACGAGTTTAAACAAGGGACCGGTCTGGGACTGACAATCAGCAGGACCATCATCGAGAGCTTGAACGGGACAATCGGAGTCGACTCTGTAAAAGGTTCCGGTTCTACTTTCTGGTTCACACTACCACTCGAATAAAAAGAGGGTGTGTCGATACTATCCTGTTCCCGCGCTTGACGCGGGATCGCATTAAAACCAGCCCTATAAAAGTCTGATTGATAAATTTTTCCTCTTATGTCCCCACACTTGGTGCGGGGACAAGGAGATTTTGACACACCTTCTTTTTATTACTTCTGCATCGGGCCAACCGATGGTGGTGGATTTCCAATCCCCCATTCCTTATTTGCTTTCGGCCCCATTTTCAGAGATAGGACACCGCCTGCGGTGATCCGGCTATGATCGAACCAAGGTCCGCTCAACTCTTCGCCGTTCAACGTAACCGATTGCACGTATTTATTATCATGGGAAGCCCCATCTGCCACAATCTCGAACACGTTACCATTACCGAGATCGATCTTCACATCCGAAAAGACTGGACTACCGATATTATAAGTCGGAGATCCCGGTGTCACCGGATAAAATCCCATCATACTAAACACCACAAAAGCAGACATGCCACCACCGTCTTCATCACCCGGAACTCCCATCAAGTCGTTACGGAACCATTGGTCAAGCAGAACACGGATGCGTTTCTGCGTCTTCCAAGGTTGCCCGGCATAATTATACAGATACGGGATATGCAGGCTCGGTTCATTTGCCATCGAGAACATACCGACATTACCGGTGTGGTCCGGCAGGAATGAATAGAATTGCCATTTGGACATTCCTAAAGGAGTGTCGAACATCGAATCGAGGGCAGCCGTAAAGACTTCATTTCCCCCGATAAGCGAAACCAGGTCGCCGATGTTGTGTTGTACATCCCAACGATAAACATAGCCGTTGTTTTCATCATAATAATCACGAGCACCCAAACCACCGGAATACCGGTAATCCACTCCTTCGATAAAATTGCCGTCCTTATCCTTCGGATGGAAGAAACGGGTTTCCGGATGAAAGAGGTTCCGGTAGTTATAAGATCGGGCAAGGAAATATTCCGCATCCTCTTTTTTACCCAGTTCGGCTGCGATCTGAGAAAGACACCATTCATCATAAGCCGTTCCTAAAGTAACGGCCACCGGCTGGCGTTTTTCCCACGGGGAAACGTTGGCCACCGTTTCTTTTTCACCCGGTTTCAAAGCCGGGATATAACCATGCTCCTTATAAAATTCATCCAGCCATCCGGAAGGAGCCGCCGACCAGGGAATCAAAGTTTTCTCCTCTATACCTTTACGGGCTGCTTCATACGCTTTTTCAAGATCGAAACCGCGAACCCCTTTTCGCCATGCATCGATAACGGTGGCAACGGCATGGTTGGAATTCATACGGCGGGAATCACCAGTCACTTCAGGGAATGTAGGCATCCAGTTCGTTCCCATCTGCTGGGCCATCAAAAGATATGAATTGATAATATCTGTTTCACGTTCTTTATCGATTAGGATACGAAGCGGATGGGTGGCACGATAAGTATCCCAAATCCAGTCATCGGTATAGAACGAATGACCACCGTCTTCATGTATCTTGCCGTCGAAAGCACTATAGTATTTACCGTCTTCGCTCAGATTCACCGGACGTTCATAACAACGATACAGGGAAGTATAGAAAACGGTCTTGTCGTTTTCACTTCCTCCGCTTACCTGTATCTTGCCCAAAGCATCGTTCCATTCGTTTCGTCCGATCTCAGCAATTACATTTACATTATATGAGTCGATTTCACGCTCCAGATTTTTCCGAGCTTGCTCCGTACTGATAAAAGAGATACCATAACGAACTCCGATCTCTTTCTGACCGGAAAAAGCCAATGCCAGAGCGGCATCCTTCCCTTCTACGAACGATTCACCATACTTCACGGTTCCACCGGCCAAGACACCAGATTTCTCCGGTGCCTTGTCTGTTTCAGCATATAAATAGACCTTCGTTTTCTTATCTACATATTGAAAACCACTTACCGTATTTCCATCACATTTCAACTCTCCATTCCGGCTATTGAACACCAGATAAGCCGGTTCTTCTTTCTCGAATGTAAGGTTATAAACCGCACTTTGGTGAGAGGGAGCGTAATCGACCTCGATATTCGCATCGTCCAAATATACCTGATATCGGTACGGGACAATCTTTTCCCGATCGTAACTATACTGAATGACTGGTTTCAGGCCTGCTTCATCGCCCTGGTAAGGACTCAGGTTGAAAGCAGAACTACCCCGATGGCTTGTCACGATGAGAGGTAATCCTCCTAACCGGTCGCCCGTGAAATCTCCACGTTCAGGATAAACACGCAACATACTATTCGGCAGATGGACGGTCGGATAGGTCGGCACCAACAGATGGCTGATGTTCCCCATATAGGGATTAACATATTCTACCGGTTCTTTCGGTAAATTAGCAGCTATCAACTGCTTGCCTTTGACATAATACCTGTTGATCATCATCGCGATAGCAATTCCGATAACGACACCCAATAGAAATTTTCCTGTTTTCTTTAGTATCTCCATCATTTATTTCTTTTGTTTTTCATTGATTGAAAATGAATATGGGAAATCTTCCGGATTCACTCCTCTGTCCATGTTCGGCTTGTCTCCCATCTTGATATTCAGGACACCACCTTTCAAGAGTTCGAAATGTTCCAGATAGTTTTTCGTATAATCCTTTCCGTTAAAGGACATAGACTCGATATAGATATTCTTGTCACTGTTCTCCGGTGCATTAATAACCAGGCTCTTTCCATTCTCAAAATGCAGAGTGGCTTTCTTAAACAAAGGTGCGCCCAATACATATTGTGTTGTTCCCGGAGCAACCGGATAGAAGCCGAGAGCGGAAAAGACATACCAGGCAGAAGTCTGTCCGTTATCTTCATCACCACAATAACCATCCGGGGTCGGAGTGTACATACGGTCCATTACCTGGCGTAGCCAATATTGGGCTTTCCAAGGCTCACCGGCATAATTGTACAGATAAATCATATGCTGGATCGGCTGATTGCCATGTGCATAGTTTCCCATATTCATAATCTGCATTTCACGGATCTCATGGATCACCTGTCCGTAATAGCTATCATCAAATACAGGAGGAACGGCAAATACGGAATCCAACATCGTGATGAATTCTTTACGTCCACCCATCAAATCGATCAATCCCTGCGGATCGTGGAATACCGACCATGTATAATGCCAACTATTTCCTTCCGTGAAAGCATCTCCCCATTTCAACGGCGAGAAAGGAGCCATAAACTTGCCGTCCTTATTCTTTCCACGCATCAATTTGGTCTCTTTATCAAACAAGTTTTTATAGTTCATTGCACGTTTGGCATACAGATCCAGTTCCTTTTTAGGACGTCCCAAGTCTTTTGCAATCTGGTAGATGCACCAGTCATTATAAGCATATTCCAACGTACGGGCGGCATTCTCGTTAATCTTTACATCATAAGGCACATATCCCAGTTTGTTGTAATAGTCATGCCCAAGGCGGCCGGTAGAAGAAACCGTCGGATGTACGTTTTCTGTTCCGTGGATCAAACCTCTGTACAAAGTTTCGAGATCATCCACCTTTATACCCTTGATGTAAGCATCCACCAAAACCGAAGCGGAGTTATTGCCCACCATACAACCACGGTGTCCGGGACTTGCCCATTCGGGGAAGAAACCACTTTCCTTATAAGCATTAATCAAACCCTCCTGCATTTCTTTCGACATGGTTGGATACATCAGGTTCAAGAACGGGAACAGACTACGGAACGTATCCCAAAAACCGGTATCTGTAAACATATAACCTGGTAACACTTCTCCATTGTAAGGACTATAATGTACAATTTTCCCTGACGCGTCTATCTCATAAAACTTACGGGGGAACAGAAGCGAACGATACATACAGGAATAGAACGTCCGATACTGGTCCAGCGTACCACCTTCCACTTCGATCTTACTCAGCTCCTTATTCCAAATGTCTTTGCCTTTTTGTACCAGTGTGTCAAAATTATCAGCACCTAACTCTTTCAGATTGAGCGAAGCTTGTTCGAAGCTGATAAACGAAGAGGCTACCTTCGCATGTACAATCTCACCTTTCGCCGTCTTGAAACCGATAACGGCACCGACATGGTCGGATTGCTGCTCACGAATACCTTCCTTCAATGTTGCATCGGCAAAAGTTGCTTCATAAGTGAAGGGCTTGTCAAATTCGATGACGAAATAGTTTTTGAAATTGTCCGGTACACCGCCGCTGTTTTTGGTCGTATAACCGATAATTTTGTTTTCTTCAGGGATCACTTTGATATAGGAACCTTTGTCAAACGCATCCACTACGACATAAGAATGTTCATTTTCCGGGAAAGTAAAACGAAACATGGCGGCACGATCTGTCGGTGTCAACTCGGTCTTCACATCATGTTCCGCCAGATAGACTTCGTAGTAATACGGTTTTGCGATCTCACTTTTGTGAGAGAACCAGCTGGCACGTTTATCCTGGTCAAATTCAGGAGCGCCGACAACCGGCATGATCGCAAACTGCCCGTAATCATTGATCCAGGGGCTTGGCTGATGAGTTTGTTTAAAACCGCGTATTTTATTGGCGGTATAGGTATATCCCCATCCGTCCCCCATCTTACCGGTTTGCGGTGTCCAGAAATTCATACCCCAAGGACGTGCTATAGCCGGATAGGTGTTACCGGTCGATAGCTCAAACGACGATTGCGTCCCCATTAAAGGATTAACATACTCTACCGGATCAAAAGCACCGTCTGACGCAACGGCAGGCCTCCCCAAACAGGTTAGCATAGCAATAAGGGCAAAAGCCCATATACTTTTTTTCTTCATTTTTATTTATACAATTAATATTCTACTTACAAAGATAAGTCAAACAACCCCTTAAGTAAAAGCAAGTAATGTGGATTTTTCTCAAAAATCAATAAAAAGGGAGGTTGCCCGTGACGAACAACCTCCCTTCTGATCAAGACTGCTTTTTAATGGGTTCTGATATTAACTCAATACCTCATTATACAATCGGTTCCATTCGGTTATCTATCGTAACCCGGATTTTGTTCCAATGCCGGATTTCTCTGAATCTCGTTGTGAGAGATCGGCCACAATAAATGCTTCTCTTCGAAGGTAGCTCCCCACGGATTAGTCGCCCCGATTACATTTCTATAAGTAACTTTACCTCTATTAGCTTCAGATGTTTGCGGATATTGGCGTGTACGCTGGATATCCGACCAAATCTTGTTCTCAAAGATGAACTCACGGAGGCGTTCCGTCCATACTTCATGGATAAAGTCTTCTTTGGACAAGCCAGCCAGACTAGCTACAATAGTAGCACGGTCCATCTTTGTATAAGCTCGTGCACGAACATCAGCCAAATAGCCAATTGCTTCAGATGTAACCCCTTCACTTTCTGCTATTGCCTCTGCTGCAATCAGCAAGATTTCAGGATAACGGTAGATAGGAAGGTCTTTTCCATTCTTGCCTGTGCTCAATAAGGCTTCTTCATTATACCAAACATAAGGGCTGGCATCAAACGTCTGTGTGATTTCCTTACCATCTTTTATATAAGTATAAGAAGTATGGAAATATTGTTTTTCCTGAACACGCAAGTCATTTTCCGGATCATAAATATTATACAGTTCTTTTGTCGGAGTATAAGTTCTCAACAAAATAGAATATTGAAAAATTCCCCAACCTTCAGCGCCCAACGGGAAACTAAATCCCGGTTGCGGATTATTACCGGAAATATTCGCATCATATTCTCTTGAGAAAATATACTCATTAGAATCATCAAGAGTACGAATCTGGTTATAAGCACTATTTGCTTCCGTATCCTGATTTTCAATCATTGCATGACGATGACTATTAATCACATTACGGGCAGCCTTTGCAGCATCTGCATAATGATTTTCCTGAATAGGATAACCACTCAAAGTCAAATAAACATCTGCCAACATTGTTTCGGCAACCCATTTTGTCACACGGAAGCCATTCTGAGTATAAGCAGCATCATTCAAAACGGCAGAAGCGTCTTGCAAATCCTGAATAATTTGTGCATATACTTCTCTTGAAGCCGTACGCGATACAAACATATCTTCCAAGCTTTCATACGGTTCAAGAATTAAAGGAACATCTCCAAAGAATTTCACCAAATGGAAATAGTTCATGGCACGAAACAACTTGGCCTGTCCCATCAGATTCTCTCTCTCTGCCTCTTCCAATCCGGGAGTTGCCGGAATATACTTGATAGCCGTATTTGCATTCGAAATCCCGACATAACAATCATCCCACAATTTTTCGATTGGACCGGACAAATTTTGCGAAGTATAGGAAAGAGACTGGCAATAACGTACCATTTCTTCCTGTGCCTTCTTCTCATTATCGAAGAAACCAGACATATACCCACCATACATCATCTTACTTCCGGCATAGGCATCAGCATCGTAGAACTGAGGAACACCAGAACGATATAGTTTATTAACAGCGGCACGTGCATGATCCGGTTGTGTAAAATACTGACTTGAGGAGATTTCCGATTTCGGATTTTCTTCAAGAAAATCACTACAAGCGGTTGTACCTCCGAGAATACTCATGCAAGTTAATGCAATATATATTTTTTTCATATCAACTGTTCTCCTTATTTATTAAAATGAAACATTCACACCTAATGTATACGTTCTGGGTTTCGGATACTGGAAGAACATAATATTCTGTCCCCATTGGTCAGTGTTCCATGACGTACCTTCCGGATCGTATCCCTTAAAGTCTTTTGAAGTAATACAGAATGCATTGTTTACACTGAAATAAGCACGAAGGCTACCCAGATGCAGCGCTTTCAGCACTGAAGGTTCGAACGTGTAACCTAACTGAATCAAGTTGGCACGCAGATAAGAACCATTTGCCACCCAATGAGAGTCCGGCTGTGAATTTTGGCTATAAAGAGCCGGAATCATCGTATTCGTGTTTGCCGGAGTCCATCCTTCAGAAAGGACAGAGGACAAAGCATTGGCAATTCCGAAACGGTCCTCAGTCGAATGCAAGAACTGCTGGTAAACATCGACTCCCAATACAAACTGCAAATCTACGGTCAGGTCGAAGTTCTTATAACGGAAATTATTAATGAAACTACCTGTTACATCAGGCAAACCCTTACCTAAAATCTCTCTGTCTTTAGAACGTTTAGGTTGTCCTACACCGGCACCGGCAGCTTTCGCTTCTTCAGCTTCATCTTCCCCCCAAATGCCTTCGCGCTTGTATCCCCAAAAAGAGCCTAAAGATTCGCCTTTACGAAGGATTACCAGATTTCCGGAAATAAACCAGGGACCGGTGAGAATATCTTCGTCATTCTCGCCTAATTTCTTGATCTCATTTTTATTATAGTTGAAATTCAAGGTAGAGCTCCATCCAAAGTCTTTAGTGTCGATATTAACTGTATTTACCATGAAGTCAAGCCCCTGGTTCGCGACCTTACCAATATTATCCATTACAGAGGTAAAACCGGTTGTATGAGGAACCGGACGCTCCAACAACAAATCAGTCGTCAATTTATAATAATAAGAAATATCAAAATTCAAACGATTACGGAACAGGTTCAGATTAAAACCAATATCGAACTGGTTTGTCTTTTCCCATTTCAGATCCGGATTGGCCAGACGAGCAGTATTACTTACGGGAACACGACCTCCATTCAATAGGTCATTCCCTGAAGAGATAGTTGCCAATGATTTATAAATACCAATCTCGGTATTACCTGTCACACCAAAGCTGGTATGAAGCTTCAACTGGTCAACAACAGTTGCATTCTTCATGAAATCTTCATTCGATATCAACCACCCCAAACCGACAGAAGGGAAAAACGCATATTTATTATTATCACCGAAACGAGAAGAACCATCGACACGCCCTGTTACAGTAGCCATATACTTGTCATTGTAAGAATATGAACCACGAAGGAAATAAGAATTCATCGCCCATGAAGAATATGCAGACGTAGGAGCAGACGGGATAGTACCGGCACCCATATTATCGGTTCCGAAGAAATCATCTGCAAATCCTTCTGTTTTAGACTCATTCCAACGTTCCGTACGTTGTTGCCATGACAAACCGGCCATTGCATTCAAACGATGCTTTTCCCATGTCTTATTGTAAGTCAAATACGTTTCTTCCTGCCAGTACAAAGTATTTATATTCTTGATACGTGCGCTACCATTCGGATAAGACAAATTAATAAGATCTTTTGGAGAATAATCGCTTTCCTTATTATTATGGGCATCCAAACCGATCTGTGTTTTCAAATCCAACCCCGGAAGAATATGGAATGTCAAGGCTGCATTACCAAACATCTGTGTTCTGTAACGCATACGTTTCTGAGTTTTCAACACATGTACAGGATTGGCCATACCTTCCAGCCCCCAACCATCCGTTCCGGTTGTGGAATTTGACCATGAACCGTCAGGGAATTGAACGGGTAACCAAGGAACCATTTCAATCATTGAACGACGAGGCATCTGATGTCCACCTGTTTCTTCCGCTTCATTTCCCCATGTATGGTTTACCAACAAATTGACCGAAGTAGACAACCAACTCATAGGATCTGCATCATAAGCCATTTTCGCATTGATACGTTTCATATAAGAGTTAAGCATAATACCCTGCTGGTCTGTATAGTTCAGGAACGCACCCATTGAAGATTTCTTTCCACCTTGCTGAATATTCAACTGATGATTATGTGAAAAAGCCGTACGAGTAGCTTCTCTCTGCCAATCCGTATTATAGATAGGCGTTCCGTCTGCATTGAAAAGATCACGGTTGGATAAATTCATCGGCTTATTTTCGCCTGCATACTTCATCCAATTGTCCGATGCAATTTTATAAGCATCCATCCATTCGTTTGCATCCAACAGATCCATATATTTAGACATTGTACCGACACTAACAGATCCACTATAGCTGACCTGTACGCCTTCTTCCTTACTACCGCGTTTTGTTGTTACCATGATAACACCATTAGCACCACGCGCCCCATAAATAGCCGCGGAAGAAGCATCTTTCAACACTTCGATACGTTCGATATCATTCGGGTTGACAAACTTAAAGTCTTCCATAACAACACCATCCACCACATACAACGGATCTGTTGAAGAGTTAATAGTGCTCATACCACGAATAATCACACGGCTTGAACCACCCGGCTGACCTGAGTTTGAAAAGATATTTACACCGGCAGCTTTACCCTTCAATCCGTCCAAAGCACTGAAAGATTGCTGTTTCAACATCTCATCCGCTTTTGTTACAGAGATGGAGCCTGTTACATCGGATTTACGTTGCACACCATACCCAACGACTACAACTTCCTCCAATGCTTGCGAATCTTCTGTCAGCATAACGTTAAATGTTGTCTGGTTTCCAACCGGAAGCTCTTTTGTCAGATAACCGATAAAGGACACCTGCAGGACTGCTCCTTCCGGAACGTTAGTAATTGTAAAGTTACCGTCCATATCTGTCATTGTACCGTTCGTAGTACCTTTAATAATGACATTGGCACCGGCAACCGGACCAAATTCATCGTTGACAACTCCAGAGATCGTTTTACCCTCCTGGGCTACTACCGGATTTGCATTCTTTGTCAAAACGATATAATCGTTTTCAAAAGCATACTTTACATTCGAATCACCGAATGCTTCACTTAAATACTGAGCGACCGTTTTATTTCCTGACTTAACGGAAATGGCATCGTTCGTATTCACTTCATTTTTACTATAGACAAACAGGTAATCCGTTTGTTTCTCTACCTGATCGATAAACTCACCGATCGTTAAATTCTTTCCACTGATATTGACTCTTGCATTTTGCGAACTTGTTTTGGCTGCAAATGAAGAGAATACGCAAAGGAAAAGAAGGAAGGCTGAAATTCTCATGACATTTAGAAATTTCGGTTCTTTTTTCATAACTTTGCTTCGTTTACTTGTTAATACTTAATTTGTTGGAATTTTGTGTTAGCTTTCGGACCGGTAGGTGCGGGAACACCTATCGGTCTTTTTATATTTTCTTCTCTCTAAATCATAGGCGACGGCATTAAATTAAAGATTAAACATGTTTTTCTTATTTCCATATCCGTTTAGCGAATAGTAATACAATTGTTTTCCTCATCCTTTACAAATGAGAAATAATACACTTTCTGCAAGGTTTGAAGTACGCTCTCCACCCCGTCACGCTGACGGAACTTACCACTGAATCTATATTGATCCAGTTTCTTGTTCTTTTGTATGATTGTTATATCATAATATAGCTCAAGTTTTTTAATAATATAGCTGAAAGGCACATCGTCAAAAGCATAAATACCTTCTTTCCACAACAGGAAATCAGAATTATCGAAATAACTTTTTACAAGTTTTCCATCTGACAGGAATACACATTCATGCGGTGTAATATCCAAAGCATCTGCATCGCTTTCACCCTGGTAAACTTTCACAGAACCTTCAACCAAAGATGTGTTGAATTCCTCATGTCCCTTATAAGCAAAGACATTAAACTTTGTACCCAACACCTTGATGTTTGCTTTTTCCGTTGAGATGACAAAAGGAACTTTTCCATTCTGTTTCACTTCAAAGAAAGCCTCTCCGTCCAATTCTACTTTCCGTTCATTTTTTCCGAAATGATTGGGGTAGCGTAAAGTCGAACGGGCATTCAACCAAACAGTTGTCCCATCGTGCAACTTCAAAAGCGCACGTTGTCCGGAAGGGGTGGAAAATTCTTCATATGCGATTGCTGGCTCTTCAACCGTAGGTTGCTCTGTCCGGTTGGTAATCATCCAGGTAGAAAAGACGGCGACACAAACGGTTGCCGCATATCCCAAGATATGCTTATATGGAATTACAAATGATTTCTCTTTACGGGCTTGCTTAAATTCAAGAAGCTTGCCCACGGCAACAGATTCGTCCTCTCCTGCCGGAATCCACGAGGTCAAAGTACGAAGATTCTGAACAGATAAGAACTCTTTTTTCAATTCTGCATCTGTTTCCATAGCGGTAAATAACAGCTTTTTCTCTTTAGCAGTTATTTCCCCATAAAAATATTTTGTTATCAGTTCATACATTTCTCATGCTTTTGTAAGGAAGAGCGATTATCTTTTCATTTACCACTAAAAGACAATCGTAAATAAATATTATTTAACACTAATAAGAAATAGCAACAGGGGCAAGTAGTCCTTGAGTTCAATACGAAGTTTTCTTAAGGCTATGGACATCTGGTTCTCCACCGTATTCATCGAGATATCTAATTCATCGGCAATTTCCCGATATTTCATTCCTTCTATACGGCTTTTTAAAAATATTTCACGACAACGTTCAGGCAGTTTATCGATAGCGTTGGCTATCACTTTCTCTATATCTTCTTCAGATGTAAAAGTATAGTTCAATTGTTCAAGGGCCAATAACTTAAAAGTCAGTTCCTGCTTGTATTCCTCCGCCACCACTTTATGGCGAAGATAATCAAGGCTCCGGTTTTTCACAAGCGAAAAAAGATAGGAAACCAGGCTAATTTGTATATCCAACACTTCCCGCTTCTCCCATAAAAGAAGAAACACATCCTGGACAACATTCTCAGCATCTTCCTCAAACAACACATATTCCCTGGCAAAACGGAGCATACGGGAATAGTATGTGACATAAATTCTGTCAAAATTATTCTGTATGCTACCTTCGATAGAAATAGGTTTGCTCATTCACTTATATATCTTTACACTCTCTTTAAATAACTAAGTTCTGTAAGAACTCCAGAATTTCATCGCACAACAAAGATATAAAAGATTTATTCATGATACGAAATTTTCAAACAAATAATCCATTTACCAACGTTTTGATCGTAATATATTACAAAACAAATTATTAATATGATTACGATTAATAACCCGTAACTGTGCTTTCTTTCACTATAATCATTATCAGCATCCATATACATAGTCAGGGAATTAGCTTATATCCTTTATTCGGGAAAGCGGAGATGCTACCTTTTTATTGAGAGATTTAAAAACCTTTTTATTTTCAACAGGTTCAACTAAATATACCGAGTTCTTACAGAACTATGGCACTGTATCAAAACAAAACGCAGGGAGGTACACAGCGTTGCATGCAGGAAGAAAAAATTTCATACTGATGGAGGAATAGTTTCATAGGCATGAAACAAAAGTTTCCCGCAAGTGAAACAAAAGTTTCATAGGCATGAAACAAGAGTTTCACTTACGGGAAACAACCGGGATAAGAGAGGGAATCGTCCGGTAGAATATAGTCCCTCCTCTTTTTTATAGTTTGAACTTATACAGTTGCGCCATCACCTTCTGGTATTCGTTCTGCAACTGCATGTGATTCTGCATACTCTGATAAAGCGTGGTGACATCCACAAAATATTCAATCATCGAGATTTGCCCTGCTTGGATCGCCTTGTTCAACAGCACCAGGTTGTTCTGGCTTTTCAGCACTTCGCTATACTCGTCGATGGAAGTCTTCAAGGCCACTGACTGGTTATAGAGTTGGAGCAATTCGTTCTCTACCGTCGTCGTCGTGCTTTCCAGCTGTAAATCGGTGTAAAGGCTCTGTGCTTTCGCCTGCTTCACGTTGTTGCGATTAGAGAAAAGAGGAATGCTGATACCGACCAAAAAACCATTGAAACGTTCGCCACCTGAAGATGGATTCATACGGTAACCCAACTCGAACGAAGGCAATCCCATCGTCTTATTGACACTGATTTGTCTCGATGATACGGCCTTTGCACTTTGCAAAGACAACAGACGCCGATCATTTCCCAAGATTTCCTGACGCAAGTCGGCAAATGAGAGTGGAAGTTCCACAGCCTCATAAGCCGTATCGGTCAGTTGAACAGCAATCCCTCCATTCAGCATTTCCAATTCCCGCTGCTTATTCACACGGGCCGCTTCGTTCATGCGTGCCTCGTTACGGACGTTCAAGAGTTCGAGTTCAATCTTGTTCGTTTCCAAAATATTGGCATCACCCTGTTCCAGGCGTTGCTGATAGAGTACAGCAAGCTGTTCGGCGCTTTTCCGACGGATATCCAGCAGGTTCTTTTGCTGGTTCAGAAAGATCAAATCCAGACAGGCCTCTTTGGCTTGCAACAAAATCTGCTGGCGTACTTCTTCGCCCTGTCGATCGTAATTTTCGCCCTTCTGCTTGGAAAGCTTGTTCCGTTGCATATAGAGAGACGGGAAGTCAAACGATTGCGAAGCGACTAATTCACCGGTGAATCCCATCCCCTCTTTGTTTCCATACAGATGAGAATAGGTAACGGTAGGATCAGGCAGGTTGTTGTCCAGTTTTGCTTCCAACTTTTGTGCCGTCACCATCTGACGGTTGGCCTGCAATTCCTTGTTATTGGTTTCTACGCTCCGGAGCACTTCCTCGATGGAAGTTTGCGCCCCGGCCACCAATGCGGAAGAAAGCAATGCTATTGTTAATATGAATCGTTTCATTCTTTATCTTCTTTATTCATTAATAAATAAACAATCGGGATGATGAAGCCGTTCAAGAAAGTGGATGTCAACAAACCACCCAGGATAACGGTAGCCATCGGGCTTTGTATCTCATTGCCGGGCAGATCGCCGTTCAGCGCAAGCGGGATCAATGCGAGAGCCGAACTGAGCGCCGTCATCAGGATAGGATTCAAACGATCCATAGAACCTTGCAAGACAGCTTGCTTCAGCGGCACATTCTCTACGGTCCGGAGATGTGTATAGTGGCTGATCAGTAACATACCGTTACGAGTGGCAATACCAAACAGGGAAATGAAACCGATAATAGCCGGAATACTCACCTCGCCAGAAGTCAGCTTCAAGATAAACACACCCCCGATCAGCGCCAACGGCAAGTTCAACAGTACAACACCACTCTCTTTTGCATCCTTAAACTCATTATAGAGCAACAGGAAGATCACCAACAGAGACATCAACGAAGTAAGCAGTAATGTACGGCTGGCGGCCTGTTCACTTTCAAACTGTCCTCCATATTCGATATGATAGCCTTCGGGCAACTGGATGGAAGCATCCACCTTCTGCTGTATCTCATTAACGATACTGCGGAGGTCACGCTCGGAGACATTACCACTGATCACAATCTTACGCTGCACATTCTCACGATTGATTGTGTTCGGGCCTGTCACGGAACGGATTTCAGCAACATAGCTCAACGGGACTTTCTTGCCGCCTGCATCAATCATCAGATTACGGATATCCTCCATTGTGGTACGGCTTTCATCCGAAGTCTTTACCGTCAGGTCAAATGTCTTGCCGTCGTCATACACCTGGCTGACAGCTTCGCCACCCAACATGACATTGACATACTCCTCAAACTCCGGCAATGTGATGCCATATTGTGCCATCAACTCGCGCTTCGGCGTAATGGTTAGTTGCGGACGCTCGATCTGCTGTTCCACTTTCAAGTCCACCAGACCGGGGATTCCTTGGATGGCTTCCTTGATCTGGTTACCGACCGTAAACATCAGGTTCAGATCCGTACCAAATAGTTTGATTGCGATATTTGCCTCCGTACCGGAAAGCATGGCATCGATACGGTGAGAAATCGGTTGTCCTATTTCGATATTGGCGCCACTGATGGTAGATAGTTTCTTACGGACATCATTCATAACGGCATCTCGGCTACGGTCTTTCAAGACAAATGGAGCTTCGATTTCCGACACATTTACTCCTAAAGCATGTTCGTCAAGTTCGGCACGTCCGGTCTTTCGGGCAACCGTCTGGATTTCGGGAACCTGCATCAGCAGTTCCTCTGCCCGTCGTCCCATCTCGTCCGATTCTTCAAGAGAGATACCCGGAAGAGAACTTACGTTGATCGTAAACGAACCTTCGTTGAACGGCGGCAGGAAGCTGCGCCCCAACGTAAAGAATGTTCCCAATGCGATAAGAAACAAACCAATCGTGCATCCTAACACAATCTTCTTATGTATTAATGCACCATTCAAGGCCCTGCCATATAATTCTTTCAGCTTGCGGGCCACCCAAGCCTCCTTCTCTACTTTCTTGTCCGTAGACTTCCGGTTCAGCAGATAGCTACACAACACCGGAGTCAGCGTCAACGCGACAACCGTAGAGGCAAACAGCGCAACAATAAAGGCGATCCCCAGTGGCACCAGCATACGTCCTTCCATCCCATGCAGGAAGAAAAGGGGCACAAAACTGACCACGATAATGAGTGTCGAATTCAAGATCGGCATACGCACTTCACGAGAAGCATCGAACACGACTTCCAGAATGGAACGCTGCTGATCAGGTGGCAACAAACGATTCTCTCGTATGCGTTTATACACATTCTCCACATCGACAATCGCATCATCAACCAACGAACCGATAGCAATCGCCATCCCTCCCAAACTCATGGTATTGATGGTCAATCCCATATAATGCAACGCCAGTATGGAAACTAACAAGGAAAGAGGTAAGGCAACCAGCGAAATCACCGTCGTACGGACATTCATCAGGAACAGGAACAGGACAATAACAACGAAAAAGCTGCCTTCGAACAAACTATTCTTTACATTATTAATAGAACTGTCGATAAAACGGCTCTGACGGAATATGTCGGTCGAAACATGCACATCGGCAGGCAGATTCTTCTGCAAGTCCGCCATAATCGCATCTAACTTTTCCGTCAAATCGATCGTGCTGGTATTGGGCTGTTTGGTAACCGTAATCAACACGGCAGGTTTCGCCCGTTCGGAAGCTGTTCCAAGCTTCGGACTCTTGCTACCGATCTTCACAGTTGCTATATTTTCCAACAAGACGGGGAAATCTCCGACAGTCTTAACGACTCCCTTTCCGATCTCCTCAGCATTCGCAGTAGAAAGGACACCCCGAATGATGTATTCGTTATCATATTCATAAAGGACACCTCCATTGGCATTCCGGTTCATGTTACGGGTAACGGTCAGTACTTCACCCAGACTGACACCATAATGTTTCATGCGGGCAGGATCGAGCAATATCTGGTATTCCTTGATATCGCCACCGATCACAGCAACTTGCGCCACCCCTCCTGTCGATAGCAATCGGGGACGGATGGTCCAGTCAGCAATCGTACGCAAGTCCATTTGGGTAGTTGGGGTAGTTCGCGAATCGTCCCTACTCTCACTTGTCTCATCGACCGTCAGCCCGATAATCATCATTTCCCCTAAGATGGAAGACTGCGGTCCCAGCGTCGGTTTCCCGACATTCTCCGGCAGACTCTCACTGACAACAGCCAACTTTTCGGAAACGATTTGGCGAGCCCGGTAAATATCCGTTTCCCAATCGAATTCAACCCACACAACAGAAAAACCCGTCGTAGAAGACGAACGGACACGGCGCACATCCATCGCACCATTCACAGCCGTTTCTACCGGAAAAGTGACCAAACGCTCCACCTCTTCGGGAGCCATACCGTTCGCCTCTGTCATAATGACAACGGTCGGCGCATTCAAATCCGGAAACACATCCACATCCGTATGGAAAGCGGTATATGTCCCGGCAATCATCAGCAGCAGGGAACAGATCAGTACAACTAATCTGTTATGCAGCGAGTAATATATTATCTTATTCAGCATAATCTTTTTTTAATTGACAATTGATAATTGACAATTGACAATTAAAGGACACGACAACCAATTGTCAATAGTCCATTGTCAATTGTCAACTCATTAATGGTTATGTGTATGTGCAGGAATTGCATTAGAAGCAGAAGCCAGCTTAATCTGGTAAGCACCGACCGTCACCACTTCGTCGCCAGCTTTCAAGCCACTCAATATCTGAACTTCGGAGCCGTTGTCGGCACCTAATGTCACAGGAACCTTTTTATAGGCTTCTTCATGCACGCGGACAAAGACAGAATAAACACCCTGCTCCTCGATAAGGGCGGAAACAGGGACACTGATTACATTCTGCATCGGAGCAGTAAGCAGATAAATCTCGACAAATGAGCCGGGAATAATAGCCCCTTTGTTATCAAACTCGAATGTAACCGGGACATAAAAAGAGTTAGTATCGGAGGCCTTGCCATAAGAAAGCAGACGTCCATGCAGATCGGATAGTTTATAAGTCACGTTATCGTACGGTGTACGGAAATTAGCGGACTGTACGGAAGGCAAATAGTTGTAATATTTCTCTGAAACCTCCGCACGCAACACCAAGCGGTTATTCTGCGAGATCGTAGCCAAAGGCTGGCCTACCGTCACATAATCGCCCTCTTTCACTTGCAAGTTTTTCAGATAACCGTTCATTGGAGAAACGACCGACACACCGTTAGCGGTCTGTTTTCCTGCCACCGCTTCCCAAGCCACCTTCGCATTCTCGTAATTCAGACGCGCCTGTTCAAAATCCTTGGCAGAGACGATCTTATCCTCTACCAGAGTTTCCATACGTTCATATACTTTCTTTGCATTTTCGTATGCATATTTGGCCTTAGCCGCCACATTACCGTCAGACAAACTGCTCGAAGCAAGACTCAAAATAGCCTGTCCCTTGCGAACCGCCGTTCCATCGACAAACGACAGGTTGCCGAATGTCACCACACCAGGAACCGTAGCTACCACAGTAGACTCCTCTCCCTGCGCAGCCATCACTCGCCCACTTGTTTTGATCACATCGGTAAAAGCACCCGGCCCAACCTTAGACGTCTGCAGTCCGACCGCTTCCGCCAACGCTTTCTTAAACGAGATTTCACCGGCATGTCCTTCTCCGGCCTCTTCATGTTCGTGATCATGTCCCTCATGTTCATGGTCATGCCCTTCGTGATCGTGGTCGTGTCCTTCCTCGTGTTCATGGGCCTCATGTTCATGCTCTCCATGTGTCGCAGTATTGCCATTGCAACCTGCCAGGATGTAGGCGAAAACCACCCACATTAAATATACCTTTTTCATTCTGATTTATGAATTTTGATTTATGATTTGTGAATAAAAGAAAGTCAGTTTATGGTTTATAATTTATGGCTTATCATCAACACATAAATTATAAATCATAAATCAAATTCATACGGAGGCGCACGAAGCCCTGATGCAGAAACAATCCACGTATCATGCAAGGACTCGATGTAGTAAGCCCGGTCATTCTCGAACAAGAGCTTATAAAAGACCGGAGCAGGAGGATTTATATAATCAAACAGGACAAGCAAAGGGAAAAGAAACTGGTTCACGTTTCCATCCGTCACATGCGAGAAAATGGAAGTGTAGAGTGCGATATTATGCCCGCTGCATCCGCAATCATGTGACTCAGGACTCCCATGCCCACCATGAGCAGCCTCAGCTGACAGTGATTTATAGCATGGCAACCCATTACTATGATGATGGTGCGGTACAACTACCGACATAAGCATCACGATACTAACAAGCAGCATCACATATTGATATATTTTCTTTTTAACTCTCATACTTCCGACTACAAAAATAAGAAGTTTTTCATTATTACGCAATTATGCCTCCTAAATTAAATGTATTCACACTCAAAACAAACCTCCGGCCCATTTTTATTTCGTTTTTTGAAACAAAACTCCTTTTTATTGCGTTTATATAAAAGGTGCTATTTTATAATTAAAGAAGGGAGAAATAAGAAAATGATTACAGAAGTTCTCAATAATAATCTGATTGAGGCGATGAGAATCAGAATACCCGACGGTACAAACCTGGCAAACGTACTAATGGATATTTTATATATTGGAAAAGAGGCGGTCTACCGTAGATTAAGGGGGGAAGTTCCCTTCACATTGGCCGAAGTGGCAGCTATATCAAAAAGCCTGGGTGTTTCATTAGACCAGATTATCGGAATCAGCTCTGCAAACACAGCAATGTTCAATCTGAATTTTCTACACTATTCGGAGCCATTACAGACCTATTCATCCATGATCCGGCGCTATGCTGAGATTTTAGAAACGATGTCCGGCGATCCGAAATCAGTGCTCAGTACGGCCTCCAATATGTTGCCGCAGGCTTTTTACCTGAAATACGACTATCTGTCACGTTTCCGTCTGTTCAAATGGATGTATCAACATAAACAAGTCAACTGTGTCCAAAAATTCTCGGAACTGCAACTGACACAAGAACTGATAGACGCACAAAAGGCGTTCGTTAAAGCCAATCAGGATTTCCGTACGACTAATTATATATGGGATCAGATGATTATCATACATTTGGTGAACGACATCAAATATTTCCGGGATATCAATCTTGTCACGGAAGAGGAAGTGAAGAAACTGAAAGAAGAACTTATTCTTCTTCTGAACGAACTTGAAGAAGTCGCCACGATAGGAATGTTTCCGAAAACCCGCAACAGCGTCAATGTCTATATCTCGAATATCGATTTCGAAGCGACATACAGCTATGCGGGAACAGAGAACCTGGAGATCGGCATGATCCGAATTTATTCAATCAACTCGATCACTTCCCTGGATAAAGCATTTTGTAAAAGCCAGAAAGACTGGATCAAATCTCTCAAAAGATTTTCAACCAATATATCGGTTAGCGGTGAAATACAACGCATCCAGTTCTTCAACACCCAAAGGGAGCATATAAAGGAGCTTTAAGATCTTTTCCGGCAGGGAAGAAAGCTGTGTCAATATAAACTGACCTACGAACTGACATAAATTAGGCATGGATATAAACCAATACAATCCATGCCTAAAAAATCGTGATGAAGATATTCTGACATCTCCTTGTTATTAGGGAATAAACCTTTATTTGTCCAGTTTGGCACAAATAAGTTCAGCCGCTTTCTTACCGCTCATCAGCATACCGCCAAAGATCGGCCCCATGCGGAAACTACCACTCACCCCATTGGCAGCCATACCTGAAACGAACAGTCCCGGATAGATTTCCTTCGTATTTTCTACGGTTGTAGACTCACCCAGCTCGACATTCAACGAACGTTCGCCGATCACACCCCCAGTCGGAGTATTCAGCTTGATATCGTTCTTGCGAGCCACCACGCGCGCGATCTCACAGTCATGGCCGGTTCCTTCCAGGACAGCCTTAGACATAATCGTCAGCGGGTCTACATGCATCCCCTCGCGGATAACCGGAGCCCAGTTCACAACTACACCGGCTACGGCATCGTTATGGAACACCACGTCTTCTACGGAATAGCAGTTGAAAATAGTCGCACCGGCTTTCGTCGCACTATAGATCAAAGCCGAGGTTGTGTGCACGGAATCCATGATATAAGTACCATTTCCGGCATCCTTATAACTTACACCCAACTCACGTACGATCGGCATAGCCTCTTCCTGAACCACGATATCGTTGAACATCATGGCGCCGCCCCACATACCTCCACCAGGAGCCAGCTTACGGTCGAACAAAGCCACCTTTTTTCCGGCCTTAGCCAGATAATAAGCGGCAACGATACCAGAAGGACCGCCACCGACAATAGCGACATCAATAGACAAATTGCTCTTTAACTTCGCAAAGTAAGAGTCGATAATTCCTGTTGAAACAATCTGTTCCATTACAAAATAATAATTAGAGTTCAAACATCGGGAAGCACATAGAGGTAACGCTTCCCTTTATTTAGTAATTCTACCTTTTCCCTTCACGGCGTTATCCGGCAGGTTCAATGGGTATAATCTCAGCCTGTATAGTAAGGCACCCCTATGATAAGTCGGTTGCAAAGATAATAAATTATCCGAAATGCGGCGGACGCTTGTTCATTTTCCGTTCCACAAAATTCTTCATGAAAGCAACCGTCTCGTCCACTCCCAACACGGAGACATCTATCGAAAAGTTGTAGGTGGATGCAACTCCCCATTCCTTATTCGTGTAATAGTTATAATAAGCAGCACGCGACTTGTCGGTCTTCAGCATCAATTCCTCCGCCTGCTCGACCGTCAGGTCCTGGCTTTCGATGATCCGTTGAATACGGTTTTCCTTGTTGTTATGAATAAAGAAACTCAAGCAGTCGGGATTATCACGAAGGATATAGTCGGCACACCGTCCGACAATCACGCAAGAACCTTTTTCCGCCAGATTACGGATCGTATCGCTCTGATACAGAAACAAACGGTCGTTAGACAACACATCGGCATACGGTGGAAACAGCCCCATATACGAATAGCCCATTGTAAAGGCATACGCCAAACCGCTGGAAGCCCTCTCATCCGCTTTCTCGAAAAACTCCTCGCTCAGTCCGCTTTCTTTCGCGGCAAGCGCCATCAGTTCCTTGTCATAATAGCCAATGCCCAGTTCTTTTGCCAGCTTCTGTCCTACCTCACGACCACCGCTGCCGAACTGCCGGCCGATGGTCAATATGATTTTATTATCCATGTCTATCTATCTTTTTGGTATCAAGACAAAGGTAAATAAAATTTATTTAGAATGAAACTTCCTGAACTGGTTTATCAAGACGAGGGCCGTAACAATCGTAGCTGTCGTGTCGGCGATCGGGATGCTGATCCATACTCCAAGTGTTCCAAGCCATCGGGGAAGGATCAGCAAGCAGGGAACAAGAAACAGCATCTGCCGGGTGAGCGAGAGGAAGATGGCCTTCTTCGACATCCCGATAGAAAGGAAAAAGTTTGTCGCCACCATCTGGAAACCGACAATCGGAAAGACTGCAAAGACGATATGCAAACCATACACTGCCGCCTCGATCAGTTCCGGATCGGTCGTAAACATGCGGACAATCATAGACGGGAACAACTGACAGAGCAAGAACCCTGTTGTCGCCACCCCTATCGCCCACTTCATCGTCAGCTTCGTCACCTCCGTCACACGCGAATACTGGCGGGCACCGAAGTTATAGCCGGCAATCGGTTGCATTCCTTGGTTGAATCCCATGATAATCATGATAAAGAGGAATACCACCCGATTCACGATCCCGTATGCCCCAATCGCCATATCGCCCCCGTGTTCTTTCAGCCCCCGATTGATCAGAATCACGATCAGGCAAGCGCAGAGATTCATTAGGAAAGGCGACATCCCGATATAAAGAATCCCCTTCACGATCTCGCTTTTCAGCCTGTAAATGCCTTTCTTGAAATGCAACAACTCCTTCGGGCGAGAAAAATGGATCAACTGTCCGGCCAACGAAATGACCTGAGAGATGACGGTCGCCCATGCCGATCCTTTGATTCCCCAACCGAAGCCGAAGATAAAGAGCGGATTCAGCACACAGTTGATCACCACTGACGCCAGCGTCGCATACATCGCTAATTTCGGAAAACCGGAAGAACGCAACACCGCATTCAGTCCGAGATACATATGAGTAATCACATTTCCCATCAGGATCACATTCATATAGTCGCGGGCATACGAAATCGTGTTCTCGCTCGCCCCGAAGAAATAGAGGATCGGGTCGAGCAACAACATAAACACCAACGTAAATGCAAGCCCCAAGACTACGTTCAGCACCAGTACGTTTCCGAGTACCTTGTTCGCCCCTTCATAATCTTTCTGTCCCAACTTCACGGACACCAACGTCGAAGCCCCCACCCCGACCAGCGAACCGAAAGCAGCCGCAAGGTTCATTAACGGGAAAGTTAAAGCCAGGCCCGAGATTGCCAATGGTCCTACCCCGTGTCCGATAAATATACTGTCCGCCATATTATAAAGAGAAGAGGCGGTCATGGCGATAATGGCCGGTATGGCGTACTGTGTCAACAACTTGCTGATGTGCTCGGTTCCAAGCACTAAAGGAGAATTTTGTTTACTCATGTTGCAAAGGTACGGAGAATCCGAAAAAAAGGTTACTTTTGTTTTCTTATAAAGTATAAAAAATGGCGGAAAATTTAATCATCAACGGTGGGAACAAGCGGGAACTGTATGAGACGCTGCTCCCTCAATTACAATCGCTGACAGCGGGAGAAACAGACATCATCGCCAATATGGCGAATGTCGCCGCTGCCTTGAAACAAACATTCGATTTTTTCTGGGTAGGCTTTTATATCGTGAAAGAAGAGATGCTCGTGCTCGCCCCTTTCCAGGGTCCTCTTGCCTGTACGCGTATCCGGTACGGGAAAGGCGTATGCGGGACAGCCTGGAAAGAAGCACGGACGATCATCGTACCGGATGTGGAGCAGTTTCCGGGGCATATCGCCTGTAGCTCCGCCTCGCGGTCGGAAATTGTCGTACCGGTGATCAGAGATGGAAAAGTGGTTGCCGTACTGGATATCGACAGCGACAAGCTGAGCGAGTTTGACAAGATGGATGCGGAATATCTGGAACAGCTCTGTGCCTTTTTGCCCATGTAACAGATCGAAGATATGATCATGAAACCTCACTTTTTGTTTCACAAGGTAATGACGCCCAAAATAAGGACCCTTTACCATAGGTAGATTCGAAACCGACTTTACCTCCCATTGCCTCGGCGATAGCTTTGCAGATCGACAATCCGAGGCCGGTCCCTTGGGCAAATTCGTCCAATTTCTCGAATCGATGAAAAACCCTGTTTTTCTTTTCATCAAGGATACCGATACCACTATCTTTGACATAAAAATAAATGCCACTTTTCGTTGCATCATATCCCATTTCAATCGTACCCTTAACAGTATATTTAATTGCATTGATCATATAGTTTGTCAGGATTTGCGCCACACGATTCTTGTCCAAGCAAACCAAACATTTGTCATACCGGTTCACGATAACCAAATTCACATCCGGATTCGTAATACGTTGTTTCATCGATACGGCAAGCTCGTCAAAATAACCCGACAAGTCAAAATCCTCATACTTCAATTTTACGCTTCCAGATTCGATTTTGGACAAATCGAGGATATCACTGATTAGCTTCAAAAGCAATTCATTGTTATTGTTAATAATCCGGGTATATTCTTCTTTTTCATCCGGATCATTTGTCTCGACAAGCAGATTCGAGAATCCTACGATAGCGTTTAAGGGCGTACGGATCTCATGGCTCATATTAGCAAGGAAAACCGATTTTAACCGATCCGACTCCTCTGCATGCTTGAGTTCTTTGATCATGCGTTCCTTGTCTGTTATATCATCTATGCGAATGACGAAGCCATCAATTTCACCGGTATTTCTAAACACAGGGGTGGCAAATAACTCAACCATCCTGTTTTCTTCGAGAAAAATCCTCATCTGCTCCACTCTATGCGATACGGCAGCCCGTTGTATCACGCAATTTTCGCAAGGAGACCGGCGATTATAAGTACTTTTATAGCAAAGCTCTCCCTGCCTATAAGCTCCATTTGGTAAAGCGGTCGAACACTTCACCATATTTTCCCATTGCACGACATAGTCGGGGGTAATATAAGCCAGTCCTGAGTTTATATTATTAAGTATCAGCTCCGCCTTTTGATTGCTTTCTTTCAGCTCTTCCTCGGCACGTGTCTTTTCAGTCACGTCCTCCATGACAAACGTATAACTGCCAATCCGGCCATTCGGATCGATAATCGGCTTTCCGTTACATTCGACCCAAACATCATCATTATTTTTATTCGTACTGTAATATTTCGTTTGTGCTATTGTTTTGAAATTGTAAGGAAACCGGACACTGATCGGTTTTTTACTGTATACAGCATTTTTCACACAATCAGGAACATTCGGGTTATCATATATAGAAGGCTTTTTCCTGATAGCACCCTCAATATCGGATATCCCGAATATAGCAGCATCCGTATCATTCAAAAAAGAAATCGTACCGTCGTTATCATAAAGTTCTATTCCTACAGGCAGTGAATTCATAATTGTCAGCATCTGATTGTAAAGGTTCTCGTACTTAAACTGAATAGCCCCGTAATCCTGCGAAATAACCAGATAACCGATTATCTCTTTTTGCTTGTTACGAATGATGGAGATTGTTCCATCAATATGATCTATGCCTTTTTTGACCGTCTTGAAATAGTCGGTTGTTTTTACTTTATCGAAGTCATATTCCAGAGAGAAATGAACATCCTGACCGGCTTTGATATCATCTATTATTTTATCTGAGAAATTTGGATTTTCAAACAGGCTGATTCCAAGTGCCTCATTTAAATCGACAACCCCCATAATTTCCATTTCGGCCTTGTTTGCATCGATTAGCAAACCATTCCTGTCATAGAGTTCAAGACCTATGGGCAAATATTCTTTAACGACATCAGAGAATAATATTAGTTTATCATCCAGTTTCAGCCTCGATTTAGGGAATGTTTGAATTCTTGCCATAATTGCATTTTTAAGATTGGATATTATCAATTGTATCTTGTCACCTGTTTGAGGGTGTGCCGAATATAGGTATTCATGGGACGCAGACAACGCAGACGAGCGCAGATTAACTCATATATTATTAATTATCAGCAAAATAAATCTGCGTCCGTCTGTGTGTTCTGCGTCATCTGCGTCCAGTGATATCAAATTGACACACCCTCTTCAAACCACTTGTTTACCTTCCCGTAGACCTGCGAAGGCATTTCAAGCCACTTGTTTGTCTCCCCGTATAGCTACAAGGGCATTTATACTTGCCTGTTTGCTATCTCGTATGCCAACAAGGTTATTTCAGATAAAGCCATACTTGCAAAATCGCTATAGGGGATTATCAAAATGACGAATTAAAACGTTCGTTTTTTTTAGTCATTTGCAAAGGTAGAATATATGTTTTGATAATCAAGAGATTTTGAAAATAAAATATTTTGAAAATCAATATTTTAGCTATGTTTTGGTGTGCGTAAAAAATAACGAGAAATCCAAATTTTAATAGTAAAAAAAATGACTAAAAAAAACGAACGTTTTAATTCGTCATTTTACATTTCAGTATAGGCCTTGTATTTCAAATTCCACAAAAGTATATCCCTATATACACCATAACTTTTCTTAACATTATACTTTCCTCTCCTGATGCGGGTTTCAGAAATCCGTTTTTAGTTATTTTCATGATTTTGCTAAAAACAAGGCAAAAAAATAGCCGGACGGTACGCTGAAGCGTCAGCATTCCCCGTCCGACCATCGATAAATAAGATCACTCGACCGTCACCATCTCCCCCTCCGTATTTGCCCGGACGAGATGGTCATACATCGCCTCGCAATAGACCGGAGGCAAGTAGAAACGACCAGGATAAACGGCGCAGAGGTTGATGCGGACCGTCACCTGTTTTCCGGCAGGCAGATAGTCGATATAGCTGTAAGCACGATCGTCGCGAATATCCTGGTAATTGACACCTGCCGCCCGGTTATCTGCCGTACCGCCTGTAAGGAAGCGCGTGTTCAATATCTCCCATCCGGCCGGAAAAACCTCCGTCAGCACCAAATGGCTATAACCACGAGGAGACGGATTTGCGATAGTCACCACAGCCGTGAAGTTCGTACCCTGCTGCAAAGTGGAGGCATTCACCGGATGACCGTCATGATCCATATAGCTGACGGCAAGCGTCAGACCATTCGCATAGGCTTTCTCTTTGCCCTCGGCCGGGATACCTTCGGTCACAAGGTGGGCGAACAGAGTGGATTTGCCGGTGTTCTTCAACTCCAAGGAGACGGAAGAGGCTGCCTTGTCAAGCAAAGTCTCCGTCCAGATATTCCGGGTGGTGGAAACCTTCTCCGTCTTGCCACCCAAAGTATAAGAAAAATCCATAGAACCGGACACCTTGTATTTCTTCATATAATCAGAAAGGGCCACCAGGCTGAATGCCGTGGATTGCGTGCTCAGCCAATCGTCGGATGCGAGCGTCTTAGAGATTTCATTTGCCAAGAGAGCCGCTTCCTTACCGCCATCGAGCAGACAGAGCGTCATCAGGCGGATTGAGTTGTCACGCAGGTCGCTACCGAACGTCCGGTCATATTCAGAATAAGCCGTTGTCAGAGCCGTCGTCTTTGCGATCAGCTCCTTCGATACATCCGGGCGACCGACCAAAGCATAACCGGCTGCCAGCAGATAGCGGCTCATAGGTGCAAGTGTCTTACTCTCTTTCAATCGGTTCATGGCGCCTACCTCGGCAGTTTGGCCCAAAGCGAGGACGAACAAACGGTATGCCTGCGTCATTTCTTCGGATTCAGCCCAATAGGAGGTTTCCGGTTTCCAGTTACGGGCAATGCGGCTCAAGTCGTTCAACACATCTCGTTTCATACCTTCGGGCACGAGGTAACCTTTCTTCTCCGCTTCCAGCAAGAAATGAGTAGCGTAGACAGTGCCCCAGGCATTGCTGCCCGTTCCGCCGGGCCAGTAGGAGAAAGAGCCGTCTACTGTCTGGTAGGAACGCAGGCGGCGGATTACTTCTTTCACAGCCCTTTCAGTCAATTGTTCTTGTTCGAGGGTCAACGAGGCGAACCCGCTCAAGTACAGTTGTGGGAATGCCTTCGAGGTGATCTGTTCGACACATCCGTGCGGGTAGCCTAACAGGTAGGACAACCGCGTGGAGAGATTGACAGGTTGGACATCCGACATTTCGAGCATAAAGGAGTTCGTACCCTCCACGCCAGGAAGGCCGACTGTCCCTTTCCAGCTCTTTCCGGCTTCGAGCGTCACAGGCGTTACCTTGACCTGCGGACGGCGCACGGAGCGGATTTCGATATCGGTTTCATATACGGACTTCTCACCGCCGCTAATAGCCGTGATCCTTACATGTCCGGCTCCGGGGGTATCTTTCACGCGGATGCGGAACTGCGCCGATTTGTCACCGACCGCTTCGAAATGCAGCGTACGGCTTGCCTCACCTACTATCTCCATGTTACCGGAGCAGGCGATCGTGACCTGCACGTCTCCAACTCCTTTTTCGGTAGCAAAGACAGTAGCGGGAACCACCATCTCCTCTCCTATGCCGATAACGCGCGGGAGTGTACCGAGCAGCATGACGGGCTTGCGCACGAGCACGCTCTTCTCCGTGTTACCGTAAGCCTCCCCGTTTCCGGCGACGACCATGACGCGGACACGTCCGTTATAGTTCGGCATCTTATAGGTATGCTGCCGTTTTTCTCCTTTTTTCAGCAGGAACGGGCCGGCAAATTGTACGACCGGCTTGAAGCGGTTCACGATCGCTTTCGGACCTTTATTCAAAGCGTCGTCGCCACCGATGCTGAACAGTTGCTCGATGCGGCCGCCATACGCGCCGACCACATAGTTGTACAAATCCCAGGTATTGACACCCAATGCTTCGCGGGCGTTAAACGCCTGCCAGGGATCGGGCGTACGGAAGCGGGTCAGGTCAAGCAACCCTTCGTCGACAATCGCCAACGTGTAGGCCATCTCACGACCGTTCTTCTCAGAAACCGTCACGTGGTAAGGTGCTTCCGGCTTGATCTCGTCCGCCATACGGACAACCGGAGCCAAATGGCTTTCGGGAGAAGTCACCGTGAAGGGGACGACACCGTACATACGGATCGGCAAGTCGTTCTTCGTGACACCATGCGGTTGCAAGAGTGTTATATAAAGGTACGCGTTTGGCTGCATATCCGGAGTGACGTCGAGCTTGACCGTAGTCTGCCCGTCGTTGCACATGTGCTCAGTGGTCGAGAGGACACGTGTTCCGTTCTCAATGCTGATGATCGCGCGGCTTCCCTTGACAGAGGGGAAGGTAACGACGATCTGTTCGCCTGGTGCGTATGTGTCCTTGTCGGTCTTGAAGGTTAGCATATTGGCGGAGGAAGAACCGTCAGCATCGCGTCTGCCTTCACTGTAAGGCCAGTCGAAATAGTTCATCACACCGGTAGAGTGTTTGCTCTCTTTGTCTTTCACCGAGATAAAATAGGTTCCCCAATCGGCATCGGCATATTTCAGGTTGAAAGAGGCCGTGCCATTCGTGCCAGTACGGATGGTGAAGGTTTTCACCGGCTTGTTATACGAATTGGAGACATAGTTAGCCAGATTGCCGTTGTCCGAGCTCCACCACCAGTACCAATGGACTTTATAGACTCTCACTTCGAGTTCAGTATTGGCTACCGCCTGTCCGAGATAGTCGACGGAAGCTACTTCATATTTATATTCGGTTCCGGTCTTCAGCGGTTCCCCATCTTGCTGGGGCGACTTGATGCCGGCATAGCGGCGGTAGGGTGAATAGGACGCTCGATTGGCGTCGATGCTGAAATCGCCGGATTCCTCATACACACGAGTGACAAAACTCGCCAACAACATGCCGGGAGCCGAAGCACCGATCTCGAAACGGGCTTTGATGATGGCGTTGCCCGCTGCATCGGTCGTACCGGAAATCACTTTGCTTTCTTCGCTGTTGAAGATTTTCGAAGGATCATCGAAATAGAATTTCTTATAGCCGGGAAAGGTGGTCGGGGTCGAGATAAAGGTTCCCTGGATGTCGTATTTCAGATTGCGAGCAGTCGCTCCTTGTAGCCATTCCACGTGCATAGCAGCATCAAGCGGTTCGCCCCGGAGCAATTTTTTTGGGGGCATCGTAAGGGATATCTTCAAGCGGTTCGGTTTGATCGTTTCGATACGGAGACGCTTCGTAAAGGTGACGCCGCCTACATTCACGTTGACATTCCACGCGCCTGTCGGTGCGTCGGGTTCGGTCGGCATATCGAAAACATAAAGTCCTGCTTCACCTTTTGTCTGTGTCTTGCGCAGGTAGAGCTGGCCGAGCGGATTGTAAAGTTCCATGATGACCGGATGATTAGCTGGGAGCATCCGGCTGCGGTCATTTAACATAAAGCCGAGATGCAGCGTGTCGCCCGGACGCCATACACCGCGGTCGCCGTAGATGAAGCCCTTGATGCCTTTCTGCACGACTTCTCCGGAGACATCGAAGGAACTCAGCGAAAGGGCGGAACCGTCGTCTACACGAAGATACGAGCGTTGCTGTCCGAGGGAAGCAGTCAGATAGAACGGCTTGCCGTTTTTCAGCGAGAAACGCACCTGCCCTTTGTCGTCCGTCATGCCGGAGGCTAATTCCTGACGCTGGTAGTTGTAGGCAACGACTTCGACGCCTTTCTCCGGATGGGTGCTCAGAATGTTATGTACAAGGACAGTCATATCGTTATCTTCGCCGGCCATCGCCAACAGACCGAGATTGGTGGCAAGGACATTCTTGCCGACGGTCGTGTTATAATAATAGCTGTTGGAACAGGGGTCGCCACGTTTGCTGTAATCGTAGTCGGACCAGTCGAAGTCGCCGTTATAGTAGTAATAACCGCCTCCATCGAAACGGCTGCTTTCTTCCTTGAACTTGATCTCATCATCGGCAAGTAGTTGTTCTTTACTTTTCTTGACGAGGTCTTCGCAGGGATAGACAGACAAATCCCGGTTGAACGACAGTTCCACCCGGTAGATGGCACCGGGTTCGGGGTCGATCAGTTCTTTCAAGTCGATCGCGTAGGTATTCCAGCGGCTGAGCTCCTGGGTGGCATCTTCATCAAAGAAGATCGTTTTACGCGCGATCAGGCGACCGACACGCATCAGGTCACTCGTTCCTTCGAGATCATTCACCTGAAGGAATTGTCCGATGTTCTGTTCGAATATTTTGATGACACGCACTACTACGCCGCGCAAGTAGACGGCTTGAAAAGGAACGGTCAGTTGTGTGGACTGCGGGATGATCACTCCGTTGCCGATAAAACGGACTTCCGGCTTCTCATCACTGACTACGATCTGGCGGACGATACTTTCTTTCAGGTTCAGCCCGTTTTTGCTTCTGATGTTCTGACTCAGATGAACATTAAGGGCACCTTTGCTACCTGCATCGGGATAAAGGCGGAGCTTATTGCCCTCAACATTGACGGTCTCCGATTTGTTACCGTCGATCCAGGCAAGTCCCTGCATGTTTTGTGCCGCATCGAGTAGTTTCGTAAAGGTGACTTCGACGTAACGTTCCGGCTCTGCGACATATTCGACTTCGTACACGGCAAAATCATTCAGTTCGGGAATGTCGACGGATAGCAGTTCCTCTTCCGGCACTTTCAGCTTGTTCGGAGCGACAGATAGTTTGAAGGCACGTGCCGCGTCCGTCCCGGCCTGTATGTTCGGGATGAAGACTTCGTGCCTCTTTCCATCGGGACTATGCTGCCAGGTGGCATCCGCCTTTTCAGAGAAACGGACAAGCGACTCTACGGTTTCGGGCGTCTCCTTGTCCGGTGTGAACACCGAGCAGACGATGTCATAACCGTTTTCATTTTTCCGGTTGATATCTACGGATTGCAGGTTGGCCCGCAGCAACAGAGGTTGTGTCGAGAATCTGAATGTAAAACACTTGTCTTTCCGTTCCGTATCGAACCATTCTGAAAGGTCTGCCTTTACCTCGTAACGGGTGCTGCGCTCGAAACTTTTAGTCGGCTTGAATACAATCGTCCGATTGTTCTCGAATGCCCACTCGCCAGCCGTCTCGGGTTTGATCCGAACTAAGTCGTGGAGCTGTTCAGGTTTCATCCTGTCAGCTGCTATTTCCTGGTTGAAAATCAAATATACGGGCGTATATCTTGAAATCGTACCGGAGGTAAACGCCTCCACATAGGGACTGAAAGGGAGCTCTTCGGACTCACCTTTTCCTTCACATCCGCAGACTAAAAGCGAAAGACAGCAGACGCAGAGATAATATAAATATTTCACCATATTTCCAGCATTTAATATTACAACTTCAACAAACAGACTATCTGCAAATATAAACATTTCCATACACATATATGATTACGGCTCTTGCTTTTAAAACCATGTTTTGCCGAAAATATCATTTGGTTATCCTTTTTACCATACTCATATCTTTTTGCTATGTTAAAAAATATTACCCGCTATAGTAATTTCAAATAAATGCACTACTAATCCGATTTTGACGGGATGGCAGTGACATTTTGATAATGGGCAAACGCCCTTAAAAACGGATGAAGTGTATATCATTATTGCTATTTTTTACCAAATGGTAATTTCCAGCCGGACTTAAAGGACTACTTTTGCAAACCGAAATAAAAAGTAATTTGAGTTATGCAAAGAGATCGTATTGATTTTGGTAGTATGAACATTCCGGTTCTATTCCGCAAAATCTTTTTCCCGACGTTACTGGGAATGGTTTGTATGGCGTGTATCACGATTGCCGACGGTATATTCGTGGGGCGTGGCGTGGGAAGCGACGCGTTGGCCGCCGTCAATATCGTCGCCCCGATTTTTATGGTGACGACAGGGATCGGGCTGCTCTTCGGGGTGGGATCGTCGGTCGTGGCTTCCGTCCACCTGTCGCAAAGAAAAGTGAAGGCGGCCAACATTAATATTACACAAGCGTTGCTGGTGTCCCTCTTGTTGATGGCTGCAGGAATATCCTTGGTAATGTTGTTCAACAAACAGACGGCCTATATGCTGGGGAGTTCCGATCAGTTGCTACCACTTGTGCTGGAGTATATGAACTGGATCGTGCCATTCTCTATCTTTAGCATGCTGGCCAACATCGGGATGTTCATGATCCGGTTGGATGGCTCACCGAAATTCGCGATGCTGTGCAACGTTGTTCCGGCTCTGATAAACGTCGTGCTCGACTATGTTTTCGTTTTCCCGATGCAGATGGGACTGACCGGGGCAGCACTGGCAACTGCGTTAGCAGAGGTAGCAGGCGGCTTGATGGTGTTGGTCTACCTGTTCGGCTTTTCCAAGACGTTACATTTATACAAGTTGAAGATGAGTATGAAAAGCCTTCGCCTGACCTGTCGGAACACAGGGTATATGATCCAGTTGGGAGCCTCGGCGATGCTGGGCGAACTGGCGATCGCCTGCATGATGCTGGTCGGCAACTATGCTTTTATCCGGATGCTGAAAGAGGATGGCGTAGCAGCATACAGTGTAGCCTGCTATTGCCTGCCAATCGTGTTCATGATCGCGAACGCAATCGCCCAGTCGGCACAGCCGATCATCAGCTACAATTATGGCACGGGAGATGCTGCACGAGTACATGAGACGTTCCGGCTTTCGTTGAAAACGGCTTTTATCTCCGGGCTGACAGCTTTTGCCGTGATGTATGTGTTCTGTCCTTATATCGTAGCGATGTTCCTGGAACCCGGCTGTCCGGCTTACGGGATTGCAACAAAGGGAATCCCCTACTTCGCTTCCGGGTTTATCTGTTTTGCTTTGAATATTGCATGGATCGGGTACTACCAGAGTATCGAATTAGCACGGAAAGCGATGCTTTTCATGCTGCTGAGAGGAATCATCCTGATGAGCATATGTTTCCTCGCTCTTCCTCATTTGTTGGGAGAAAAGGGGCTATGGCTGGCTGTTCCGTGTGCCGAACTGATCATCTTTATCGCACTGACGATAGATTACCAATACCGGCACAAGATATGCAGAGTGGTGGAATAAGGTTGTTATCCTTTGGCATTCCGCATCACCCGCTCTATCGCATCGTCCATCTGAGCGATGGACTCCAGACCGAGTGTCATGCAATGCAGATTGCTTTCGGTGACGGCAAAACGGATGGAACGTTCACGTTCTGCATCAGAAACATGTTTGCCTTCACCGAAAATTTTCATTCCGATAAGCCCTTTACCTTTTTTGCGGGCCTTACCTAAAAGTTCGTTTACAGCTTCAGTCGTGCCATCCATATGGCTTTGGAACGGATTCAGACGAGCAAGGATAACGTCGCACCACGGGTTGTCGACAGCCTCGACCATCGCATCCCAGTTATGACAGGAGACGCCGACAGCTTTCACAATACCGTCCTGCTTGGCCTTTGCCAGACCGTCCATATAAAACTTACGGGTTTCCGCCCAGTCGCCTTTCGTCATGCAGTGCAACAGAAGGATATCGAAATAGTCTGTACCAGCTTCCTGACGGAAACGGTCAAGTGTTTTGCTGACCGGCTCACGTTTTTCCGACCCTTCTTCGTACGTCCACATCTTCGTCATCAGGGTGAGTTTCTCGCGGGGCAACTCTTTCAGGGCTTTTCCGACAAATGGCTGCGAACCGTACATATCGGCCATGTCGAAGAAACGAATACCGCGTTCATAACCGTGACGGGCCATCTTCACAAAGTTATCCAGTCCGAGCCGGGTCTGGTTGGACTGGTAATTCCAGCCTTTCGTCCCGGTTCCCATAGCTATACGGGAGACTTTCAATCCGGTCTTTCCCAGTTTCACCCTGTCAACCGATATATCCGAAGGAACGGCCATCCGTATATTGGCAAGTCCCGTGTGAGCTAAAGATAAACCGGCTACTCCGGCAACTCCTGTTTGAATAAATTTGCGTCTGTCCATCTCTATACTTTTTTAGGTAATACTTTTTTTAATATCAAGTAGCCGCACAAACCGGAAATAAACGAACCGGCAAATACGCCCAACTTTGCCTGATTCAACAGCTCTGCTCCAATATCGGGCATCCCGGCGAAAGACAAGTTCGCGATAAAGAGGGCTACCGTGAACCCGATACCGCCCAACATCGACACCCCGAAAAGGTTCCGTTTGCTCACCCCTTCCGGCATCGTTGCAAGACGCAAACGGACAAAAACATAAGTGAACAGGAATATGCCCAGCGACTTTCCGACAAACAGGCCGAGGAATACCGCCAACGGGATTCCCGGTAACGCACCGATCCCGATATCTCCGAAAGTAACACCTGCGTTAACAAAGGCGAAAAGGGGCAGGATCAGATAATTGACTAACGGATGGAGCTTGTCGGCTATACTTTGCAACGGACTGATCGTTTTGTCCGCTAACGAATGGATATTGTTGAGTACCTGAATCTGTGTCGGCGAAAGAACCGCCGCCTTCCGGGAATGACGCACTTCGGTGTAATCCAACATATTCAGATAGCCGGTCATTTCACAAGTGAAATCATCCAGCTTGACAACCGGACGGGCCGGAACGGTGAATGCAACCAGTACGCCCGCTATTGTCGGATGAATACCTGATTCAAGAAACAGCATCCACACGAAGAAACCTATTATATAATAGAAAGCAATGTTATTCACTCTCATCCTTCCCCCCACATATAGCAAGGCCAGCAGGACGAGTGAAACCAGAAGCGGCTCGAACGCAATCTCACCACTATAAAACAAAGCGATAATAATGATACCGCCGATATCGTCAACCACCGCCAATGCCGTCAGGAAGATACGCATACTGAGCGGAACCCGTTTCCCCAACAGCCCTAAAACAGCCAGTGCAAAGGCGATATCGGTCGCCATCGGAATAGCCACACCTCGCACTTCGGGTGCCGAATGACAAACCAGAAAATAAAACAATACCGGAACGATCATCCCGCCGCAGGCCGCAATAATCGGAAGCAGCGCTTTCCGTACCGAGCTCAACTCCCCGATCAGAATTTCCTGCTTAATCTCCAATCCGATCACAAAAAAGAAAACCGCCATCAAAGCATCATTCACAAAGGCCAACATTGGCATCGCTTCTCCATGATGCATAAACGGTGTGAAATTGCCTATCTTCAAATCAATCGGATGCGACAGGATATTGTGGTAAGACTCCGCCCAGGGCGAATTGGCGAATAACATGGCAAGAATCGTAGCCATGAACAATAAGATACTCGCGTTCGGTTTCTGCATAGCGAAACGACGCAACGGTTTAAGGATAACGTTGATGGTTCTATCCATATGGTATTTAAATATTTATGGGAAGCGGCGTGCAAACCGCTTCCCTCTGAGTTTTTCCTAACAACTGTCCGCCTATTTGCCAGCTTGCTCCAGCTCATAAGCGCTGCGGGTCAGTTTTTCAACCCACACGACAAATATACCAGTTAAAATTAAATTAAACACTATGGTGAGCACGGAAATCATAAGCGCAGGACCTCCTAAATTGTAGCCAAGCGCAATAAAGATAATCCCGGCCCCTACTTCACCGCGTGTAAACATGCCGATCGACAGTGCCAGACGTTCGCGCTTCCGCCTTTCCCGGTAGAAAAACAGAGGGAACAGTTTCCCGATATTGGACAGGAACGAAACAATCACGACATGCAGGATGATCACCGGCCAGGACATCATCGGCTGTGCTCCGGTTATCGTTGTCGCCTCTGCAGACTGCGCGGCGAAGTCCACTCCGAAAAAGACCGGCATGCTGACTCCTACCAAGAACATAAAGAGGAATGAGACAGCCGTCGCCACATTGTGCTCAACCTTCGTATCGATATGCTTATGTCGCATCACCATACCTAATACAAACGCAGGTAACAGGACCTCGATATGAATGCTGGCATCTTCGCCATAGAAATACTTAGACACCAAATAAACAGCCTGCGTGATTCCACAGGTAAGGACAGCATAGAAAAGAATCGCCTTCCAGTCCTGCCTCATATCATAACTTCCCATCTTTCTCCATCCGATGATCAATAGGCCCATCACAATCAGAATGATAACGCCCAACTGCCAGCGCAAGCCTACCATCATAATCTGCAAAGGAATCATCAACAGAATCGTATCGAGGTCGTCGAAGATTGCCAATACCTGCACTTTCTTGTATACCCAGGAAGATTTCAACCCTGCCGCCGCCAACATTGTAAACAGTATACCGGCTGAAGTCGGGGCTGCAAACCGGCTCAACAAAAGGTTTTCTTTCCAAGCTTCTCCACTGTTCCAGTAAATATCGGGAAGCAACACGAACATATAATATAACGCCACGAAGATCCAGGGGAAAGCAGCCGTCGCCATTGCAATAAAATAATCTTCAGTATAGGACCGCCAACGGCTTTTATCCATTTCGAACTCCCGCCCCACATTTATCATGATAAAGGCCAGGCAGACATACAACAGGGTATTGGAGATCGTCTTCACCGACGAATACCCCTCACCTACCATCGCAGGCAGGAATTGAGATACAACCAATCCCAACATCAGAAAAAAAGAAAATAAAAGAATCTTCTTCATTATTTACAAATTGTTTTTGTTTAGAATTATAATAATATAACAACTTACTTAAAATTCGGTTCTGGGAATATAGGCACTTTCCACCTTTAATAACCGCGCTTTCAAACGTTCGGCCTCTCCTTTGCGGATACGAAGAGTCATTTCACAATCCATTTCAAACTTTTGGGAGACGATCACTGGATTCTCTTCCTTGACAATGCGCATGATTCCGTTCAGATAAGGGTATTCGAACGCAATGGTGATATCTTCATCAACAGTGCGCTCTTCTATCTCGGCAGCAGCTATTGCTTCGGCGGCGGCTGTCCGGTAGGCAACAATCAAGCCGCTCGTCCCTAATTCGATTCCGCCGAAATAGCGGATCACGACGATCAGGATATCTGTCAACCCGTTCGAGTTGATCTGTCCCAGAATCGGTTTTCCGGCAGTAGAGGAAGGCTCGCCGTCATCGTTCGCACGAAAAGTTAGGCGTTCGGAACCTAACATATAGGCCCAGCAGACATGGCGGGCGTCATAATACTGTTTACGATATTTGTCCAGTTGCTCTTTCGCCTCTTCCACCGTACGCACCGGGATCGCATACGAGATAAAGCGGCTGCGCTTCTCCGTATAGTACCCTTCAGCTACCTGCTTAATGGTCTTGTAACTGTCGTCCGCCATCTTTTAATCCGGTATATGAGTTTCCTGTTCTTCCCGGAAAGCCCGGAAATCTTTCATTATCTCTTCTATCTCCTCAATAAAATAAGGATCTTTCACGTGCTTCTTCACCTCCTCATAATAGGTTTCGATGGCCTTCAACGCACACAAATCCTGTCCGCGCAGCAGGAAGTAGGGTTCTTCCTTCTCCACGCATTGTTTAATCATCTGAATAGGATTCTTCATTTCTTATCGCTTTTTAATTCGTCTTTCAAAAATGGAGCCGTATAGCTCTTCGTTTTCACTTTTACCATTTCTTCAGGAGTTCCAGTGAAAAGAACCTGCCCACCGTTACGTCCGCCTTCAGGCCCCATGTCGATCAGATAGTCAGCACATTTGATGACATCGAGGTTATGTTCGATAACGATGATCGTATTGCCCTTATCCACCAGTTTGTTCAGGACACCCAACAAGACCCGTATATCTTCGAAATGAAGACCGGTCGTCGGTTCGTCCAATACATAAAGCGTCTTGCCTGTATCTTTCTTTGCCAGTTCGGTCGCCAATTTGACACGCTGGCTCTCACCACCGGAAAGAGTCGTGGAAGGTTGCCCCAACTTGATATAGCCCAGGCCGACATCCTGCAATACCTTCACTTTCGACAGGATCGACGGGATATTCTCGAAAAACTCCACAGCCATATTGATTGTCATATCCAGAATGTCCGCAATGGATTTCCCGCGAAAACGGACTTCCAATGTTTCCCGATTGTACCGCTTGCCATGACATTCTTCACAGGGGACTAGCACATCCGGCAGGAAATTCATTTCAATCGTCTTGTATCCGTTCCCCTTGCACGTCTCGCAACGTCCACCGGAAACATTGAACGAGAAACGTCCGGGTTTGTAGCCACGCACTTTCGACTCAGGCAGATCCACAAACAGATTACGGATATCCGAAAAGACTCCGGTATAAGTAGCCGGATTACTTCTCGGCGAACGCCCGATCGGTGACTGGTCTACATTGACTATCTTATCGACATTGTCTATCCCCTCGATCGACTTGTAAGGCAACGGATCTTCCAAGGAGCGATAGAAATGCTGGCTGAGAATCGGTTGCAGGGTCCGGTTGATCAAAGAAGACTTTCCACTGCCGGATACCCCCGTGACACAGATCAACGTACCCAACGGGAACGTGACATCCACATTCCGCAGATTATTCCCGCTCGCCCCTCTTATCGTGATGAACTGTCCGTTTCCTTTCCGCCGCTCTTTCGGGACGGCAATCTCCGTCTTCCCATTCAGGTAGGCTGAAGTAAGTGTGTCAGCTTTCAACATCTCTCCGGGAGTTCCGGCAAAAACAACTTCTCCTCCTAAACGACCAGCCTTCGGTCCCATATCGACCACATAGTCCGCATTCAACATCATGTCTTTGTCGTGCTCGACCACGACAACAGAGTTACCTGTATCGCGCAACTCTTTCAACGAGTTGATCAAACGAACGTTATCCCGCTGGTGCAACCCTATACTCGGTTCATCCAAGATATAAAGTACATTGACCAGCTGACTACCGATCTGGGTCGCCAAACGGATGCGTTGACTCTCGCCCCCCGATAACGTCGCCGAAGCACGGTTCAACGCGAGATAGTCCAATCCGACATCTAACAGGAATTTCAGACGTGAACGGATCTCCTTCAAGATTTCGACAGCAATCTGCCTCTGCTTAGGATTCAACTGCTCCTCGACACCCTCCAACCACTCATACAATTCAGAGATATCCATTGCCGAAAGTTCGGCAATATTCTTTCCGGCTATCTTATAATGCAGCGCTTCCTTGTTCAACCGCTGCCCGTTACACTCCGGGCAGGTAGTCATCCGTATAAACTGTCCCGCCCATTTCTGTGCGGAAGCAGAAGCCTCGCTCTCCTGCTGCATCAGGATATATTTGGCAACACCTTCATACGACAGGAAATAATTGGAAGTGCCCAACGAATCGTTTTTAATTTGCAAACGTTCGTCAGTCCCGTTCATGATCTCATCGATCGCTTCTTCCGGGATATCTTTGATAGGGGTCTTCAACGTTACGCCATATTTCTCGCAAATAGCTTCGATCTGCCAAAATATCAGGGAGTTTTTATATTTTCCCAACGCCACAATCCCACCGCTGTAAATACTGAGCGAGGTATCGGGGACGATTTTGTTCATGTCCAACAAATTGACCTGTCCCAATCCTTTACATTTCGGGCAAGCACCCTGCGGAGAGTTGAACGAGAAATTATGGGGAGCCGGTTCGCTGTAAGACAAACCCGTCACCGGATCCATCAGCCGACGGCTGAAATGGCGCACTTCGTCCGTCTCGGCATCCAGCACGAGTACCAGGCCGTCACCCTGCTTCATAGCGACACGCAGGCTTTCTTTCAAACGACGTTCGTCCGATTCCGAAACGATCAGTTTATCGACCACAACCTCGATACTGTGCATCTTATACCGGTCGAGCTTCATGCCATGAAAGATCTCCTTCATCTCACCATCCACCCGGACATTCAGATAGCCTTTTTTCCGCATCTGTTCGAAAAGTTCCTTATAATGTCCCTTACGGTTACGGACAAGCGGAGCGAGCAAGTAGGTCTTCTTCCCCTTATACTGGTTCATAATCAGTTCCAGCGTCTGCTCCTCGGTGTATTTCACCATCTTCTCGCCACTCAAATACGAATAAGCCTCTCCCGCCCTTGCATAAAGCAGACGGAAAAAGTCATAAACCTCGGTAGTCGTCCCCACTGTAGATCTCGGATTCTTGTTTGTTGTTTTCTGCTCGATCGAGATAACAGGGCTCAGGCCAGTGATCTTATCCACATCCGGCCGTTCCATATTTCCCAAGAAGTTACGCGCATAAGCGGAGAACGTCTCCACATAACGGCGTTGCCCTTCCGCAAAAATCGTATCAAAAGCCAAAGACGATTTACCACTACCGCTCATACCGGTAATTACGGAGAGCTTGTTACGAGGTATGTCGACATCTATATTCTTCAAATTATGGACACGCGCGCCTAAAACGGAAATACGGCCGCCTTCCAATGCATTCTTATCCTTCATCGTTTTTCAGTTTTCTTATTTCACCACCCAGGCCGGATTATGCACATAGGTGTTAGGCGTTTTATAATACATATCAGATTCTTTCGGGATCCGGATCGTATATGTTTTTCCTGCCGTCAGCAATTTACGATCTCGCAACCAGGGATTGAAACGTTTCAGATCGGCATAAGTGATACCATTCTTTTTGGCGAAACCGGACAAATCCTGAATATCCGTCGAGACGGCAACACTCTCGCATGCGATCGGTTTATACAGATCCTGCGCTCTTAGCACGAACCCATATTTATAAGGAGCTTCAAATATCTGCTTGATAGCCATGATACGATAGACATAGCGGGTTGTTTCCTCCACCAGCCAGAGGTCAAACGAACTGTCTGCATCCTGCTTGACAAGTTCTCCCGAAATACGTCCCATACCGGCATTATAGGAAGACGCGACCATCGCCCAGTCTCCATATTTTTCATAAGCCGCTTTCAGATAACGACAGGCTGCTTCGGTCGCCTTTGTCACATCGCAACGTTCGTCAACCGTAGGTGTTATCGTCAACCCGTACTGCCGGGCCGTTCCTTCCAACAACTGCCAAGTTCCTACTGCCCGTGCAGGCGATGAGACACGCGGATCGAGATGGCTCTCGATCACCGCCAGATACTTGAAATCGTCCGGAATGCCGTTAGCCTTCAGAATCGGTTCGATGATCGGGAAACAGCGGTTTGCGCGCTTAATCAGCAGCATGGTAGTAGAATGGAAATAGGTAAAGCTACTCAATTCCCGGTCAAAACCTTCATGCATATTATAACGCGTCAAATCGATATCTTTTCCGCAAAAAGAGACGGAAGAAGGAATATCAGGCGACATGGTCACCGATGAAACGACCGGACGTTGTTCTTTCACTTTTTCCGAATCACTCGAACCAATGGAAAGGCAGGCGGTCAGGCACACAGCACTTCCCACCACAAAACCGGCTATACTATTACTGTTCAATAATTTCATCATCAATCTTCTTGGGTCTAAGAATATTTATAGAACCTTTTTTATTATATTTAATACCATCCGATCCCACTGCATCTATCACATAAAAATAGACACCGGGAGCAACATATTTTCCTCCTTTTTTGCCATCCCACCCTTCAGCCGGGTTAGTAGAATGGTACATCTGTACCCCCCACCGGTTGAATATCCAGCACTTATAGGTCACAAGCGATTTGTAGGCGACACGAAACTCATCATTGATACCGGGTGTCGTACCGGGCGAAAAAGCGTTCGGGATCTGAAGTTCCGATTCAGCAATCTTGATTTCAATAGAATTGGAGACCGCCTCGCATTCTCCCGTCGCGTTACTGACAGTGGCAACCGCCGTATAATCACCTTTCTCCGTAAACGTATAATCGATCTCCTCATCCCTATATTCCACCAGCGGATTCTCAGCTCCGTTTTCCTGGTCGCTCCTATATATCTTCCAGGTATACAGCGTCGCTACCGGATCATTGGCATACGCCCGAAAAGTGACCGTTGCCGGAGCGGAAATATATTCCCCGTCTCCCGCTGTCATATTCTCCGCATTATCCATCATAAACGTCGTATCGACATGCACCTCTACGGCCACCGCCTGGTAGGTATCCGAGGTGATCGATTTCTCCACTCCAAAATGTTTTGCAAACTGATCACCGGAAAGCGTGACTTCCGTATCGCACAACGGAATTGTATTGTTATCGCTTATCTTTACCGAATATGGTCCTTCCGTCAATACTCTTTGCACGTTCTTAGGCGAAAAATACTTGTTGTCTTCAGACCACTCCAATGTTTGATACGCGACATCGAACTCCCGCTTCACCGTCATCCGGCTTCCCGACGGGGTATAATAATACATAACCGGGACAGCAGGAGAACCTTCCAGCCAAAAGCCGTCACAATTCCCTTTGACTGTAATACGCTCGACATTAAAAGCGTATTTACTATAATCGATAATCCACACATACCAACCATTCAAGCCGGAAGCCGGGTCCTCCACATAATACCCGGTATCCTCCTCTATATTCCGGATAACGGATGTCGCCCCGTTCTGTTCACATGAAACGGGCTCCCGGTCCAAGGCCTTTTGCTTATATCGATACCATTGATGATTGGCTGACGAGGATGTATAGCTAATCTCCACATTCTCCATTCCATACACCAGATAAATCCGTATACGATTCCCTGGATTTTCCAACAAATAAGGGGTTCCACTTCCTCCTGTAACCGTATATTGCTGTGCCTGAATGGCCAACACCACAAACAAGAAACAAATCAATCCTCCCAGTTTCCTAATTTCCGTTCTTAGCATATACATAACCTAATTAGCTTACAAAATTACTATTTTATACGGATTTATACGGAGATAAATGCCTTTTTATTGTATTATCCGGACTTCAATCCTTCAAAAACCATTGCTTTTATATCATACAATATCCACAGTTGTCACACAATAGCCTTTTCTACAATTTCAGAAGAATGATTCACGCATAAATAATAGCCTAAAAGGGAAAAATTACAGGCTATAGGCTATTCATCAAAAGCCTATAGCCTATTTGGGAAAAGGTACTAGACTTTTTGGAAGAAAGTACCTATCTGTTTGAAAAGGGATGCCTACCCATTCAGAAAGGAATGCCTACCCATTTGGATAGCGACAGGTATCCATTTTAAAACATATATGCTTTAATTTCAAAACACCTATGTTTCGCATTCAAAACATATATGTTTTAAACAAGGGATAAATATCCGGCAACCCCTTCCGCACACCGTTCACCATCAATAGCGGCAGAAACGATTCCGCCTGCATAGCCGGCACCTTCGCCGCAAGGGAAAAGGCCTTTCAAGGTTATATGCTGGTAGCTTTCCTTGTCGCGCAAGATACGGACGGGAGAAGAGGTACGGGTTTCCACCCCGATCATTACTGCGTCGTTGGTCAGGAAGCCTTTGGAGACTTTACCGAAATGGCGGAAACCCTCGCGCAAGCGACCGGTGACGAACTCCGGCATCCAGAAATGCAGCGGAGATGCCAGCAAGCCGGGTGTATAAGAGGATTCGGGGAGATCGAAAGAGTTTTTCTTATTCACGAAATCAACCATCCGCTGTGCAGGGGCGGTTTGCTTCATCCCACCGTTCAGCCAGCAAAGTTCTTCCAAACGTTCTTGGAAAGCCATCAACGCTAATGGAGAATCCGACTCTACCCTCTCTCCATTATTCATTATTAATTCTTCATTATTCATTAGCGAAGTATAGTCTTCCGGACGTACCTCCACCACCATGCCGGAGTTCGACCAGCGGGAACCACGATTGGAAGGAGACATTCCGTTGACCACTACCTGCCGAGGACCGCTTGCTGCCGGGACAACGAATCCACCGGGACACATGCAAAAAGAATAGACTCCACGCCCGCCGGACTGCGCCACAAAGCTATATTCGGCTGCCGGCAGATAGTTGCCTCTGCCTTCCTTGCGATGATATTGTATCTGGTCGATCAACATCTGCGGATGTTCCAGTCGGACACCGACAGCAATGCCTTTGGCCTCGATCGGGATTTGCCGGTCATGGAGGTAACGATACACGTCGCGGGCGGAATGGCCCGTTGCCAGAATGACCGGCCCTAAAAAACTTTCGCCCGTATTCGTTTCAACCCCTATGACTTCCTCCCCTCGGATAACCAAGGCGTCCATTCGTGTCTCGAAACGGACTTCCCCGCCACAACGAATGATCTGCTCGCGGATATTCTCGATCACACGCGGTAACTTGTCCGTACCGATATGCGGATGGGCATCAGCCAAGATCGAGGTACTCGCCCCGAACTGGCAGAAAACATTCAGAATCTTATCGACCGAACCCCGCTTCTTACTGCGAGTGTAAAGCTTGCCATCAGAATAGGCCCCGGCTCCCCCTTCTCCGAAGCTGTAGTTGGATTCTTCGTCCACTTTATGCTCGCGACTGATCAAGGCGATATCCTTTTTACGTTCGCGCACGTTCTTCCCGCGTTCGATCACGACCGGACGCAGGCCAAGCTCTATCAGGCGAAGGGCGGCAAACAAACCACCCGGTCCCGCTCCTACCACCACGACAGGTTTCCCGGCCGACACGTCTTTATATTCCACCGACCGGAATTCCGGTTCGTCCGGCACCTCATCGATAAAAGCACGCAGCTTGACATTCACAAAGATAGTCCGCTGACGTGCATCGATGGAACGCTTCAGCACACGGACAGCGTGAATGTGCGGGACAGATGTTCCCGTTTCACGGGCTACCACCTGCTTCAACGACTGTTCGCTGACTGCCTCTTCGGGCAGTATACGGAGTTGTAATTCTTGTATCATCGTTATTTCTTTAAATTCAAATAAAAAATCAAACCGGCCTGCGCCCTGTATCCGCTCCAGTCCACTTTAAAATCCGAATACCGGCTCTTAAGGTTCTGCTTTACGGCATCCCATTCATAAGCAATGTTCACATTCAGCGCGACGTGACGGCACAGACCGAACTTGATACCGAAAGCAGGCTCCGCAAAGAAATTCTTGCTGGAAAAATGACCTTCCTGCAGATATCCGGCTGTGGGAACGGATTCGATAAACAGACGATTTGCCTCGTGCACTTTGTTCAGCACGACACCCGTCGAAAACTGTATGTACGGTTCGAATGTAAAGATACTAATTTCTTCCTTAACCAAACGGAAACGGTAAAAGGCTCCGAACTTATATCCTTTGTTGCGCAACTCGAAGTTGCAAGAACCGGAATAATCCGTTATCCCCTTCTTGCCTGCCGTATTCATATAGTTGAAAAGAACTCCCGCATGATGGCGGCTCCATTCAAGCCCGACACGGGTGTCCTGTGTCACATAACCGGGGAAATTATCCGTAACCTGCGCATTGCTTACGGGAAGTTCCATCTTATTCAAAAAATCCTCCATATCGGACATCTGGTACGAGCCATGTCCGATATTATATTCGACTGTCAGCGACTGAGCCTGCCCAAGACGACCGAAGAAGAACAGCAGGGCTATAAACAACAATACCTTTTTCATCTCTTCGGGTAGTTTTCAAGGTTAAACGTATAATTAGCATTCTCATATCCCCAATTATCGACGGGAGAGAAACGCAACTCAACCATGCCTGCTTCCTGTCCGGCAAGGGGAAACTCCGTCATGCCATCCGTCACCTTTTCCGCCACAACTTCACCTCCGTAGACGACATCGACTGCCGAACGGTAAGGATACGTCCAAGACAGACGTACGCGGTTCTTTGTCCTATATTCTACCTGAACCTGCGGTTTGGCCTGCTCCAAGTCAAGCGATCCAAGCGAACGGGGACGGTCGGCTTCCGCTTTGAAATAGAGATAGACCTTGTATGTTCCTTTCTCACCGGCATATCGTTTATCGGCATATGAATGAATATCAAAATCCGACCTTCTCGTAGTATAGATATAATTAGCCCCCTTCTTCAGCGTAGTAAACTCAATCCGGTAATGATCGAACCCGTCACGAAACGCCTCATCCACCTCCCAAGAGATTTCAATCAGTCCTTCTTCATTCACCCGATACAGCAAAGGAAGTTCCGTCTCGGTACGCGCATTTACCTTGAGAGGCCAACTGCGCTTTTCCACATAATGTTCAATCCCGACCTGCCCGGCAACCGTCCCGCTGTTCATACGGGCAATAATCTCGCACGACAATTCATAAGAACCATTCGGTATCAGGTCTACATCCAACCGGAAATCACACTGTGTCCCATTGCTTTCCCAGACCATTTCACCCAAGCGGATGATCTGTTTCTCAATTTCGAATCCGGGCAACGGATCGATCTGGCAAACAGCATCACCACTGTTTTCCACCACAAAGGTTCCGTTTTCCACATCATGGATAAACGGGCCATAGAAGTCCACACTCATCGCGACCGAATCGACCTGCCGCTTTTCAAAATCCATAAAATTCTCCCCTAACTGGTACTCGCAGCTTATAAACAGGAAGAAAATACTCACAAATAGATAAACAACACTTTTATTCATATACATATAAACTTATCCGAACAATTGCCGGAAAGCCTCTTCTACCTTGCGCACTTGCACAATTTGCATCTTGCACTTGGACGTGTCGAAGCCTTTCAGGTTATTGTGCGGGATGATAATGCGCGAGAAACCTAATTTTTCCGCTTCCAGGATACGCTGCTCGATGCGGTTCACCGGACGGATCTCGCCCGAAAGTCCCACCTCGCCGCACATACAGATACCCGGTTCGATTGAAATGTCGAGACTGGAAGAAAGAACCGCACTGATCACCGCCAAGTCGATCGCCGGATCGTTCACCTTTAGTCCGCCGGCAATATTCAAAAAGACATCTTTCTGTATCAACTTGAACCCAGCACGCTTTTCGAGTACCGCGAGCAACATATTCATACGTCTGAGATCAAACCCCGTCGCGCTGCGCTGTGGGGTCCCGTAAACGGCCGAACTCACCAGCGCCTGCGTCTCGATCAGGAAAGGACGGATCCCTTCGATCGCCGCCGCAATAGCCACTCCGCTCAGCCCTTCGTGATTCTGCGTCAATAGCAGTTCGGAAGGGTTACTGACTTCTCGAAGCCCGTCTTGGCGCATCTCGTAGATGCCTAATTCAGCCGTACTTCCGAAACGGTTCTTGATGCTCCTGAGTATCCGGTACATATAATGCTGGTCACCCTCGAACTGAAGGACAGTGTCAACGATATGTTCAAGAACCTTCGGCCCGGCAATGCTTCCTTCCTTATTGATATGGCCGATCAGGAGGACGGGTGTGCCACTCTCTTTCGCATATTTCAGGATGGCAGCACTACATTCACGTACCTGCGATACACTTCCGGGAGAAGATTCGACCACCTCCGTATAAATCGTTTGTATCGAGTCGATAATCAGGAGATCAGGTTGAACGTTACGGGTCTGGACAAATATCTGTTCAAGATTGGTTTCGCAGAGGATGAAGCAATCCAGGTTCTCATGCATGATGCGGTCGGCACGAAGTTTCAACTGGCGGCTGCTCTCTTCACCGGAGACATAAAGCGTGCGGAGTCCCTTCAGTCCCAAGACGGTTTGCAGGACAAGAGTAGACTTACCGATTCCCGGTTCGCCGCCGATCAGGACCAGTGATCCTTTCACCAGGCCACCACCGAGGACGCGGTTCAACTCCTGATCACCAAGGTCGATGCGCGTTTCTTCTTCGGAAGTGATGTCCCGAAGCAGTACAGGACGCACAGGACCGGCTCCATCAGGACGGATAAATCCCGCTCCGACACGCTTTCCGGCCGGTTCTTTTGCCACGATCTCCTCGACATACGTGTTCCACTCCCCACAGGAAGGACATTTTCCGATCCATTTCGGAGAATCAGCCCCACAGTTGGAGCAGACATATACTGTTTTTGCTTTTGCCATACCTCTACAACCTTTGTTTTATCACCCGAAAAGATCGAGTGTCAACTGCTTTTTCTCCGCCTCTAACTTACGCAGGTGGCGTTTTCCTTGCGGCGTAACGATTTCCATCTTATCGAAACGGGTACGGATCACAGTTTCGACCGTATAGCTAATATTGACCACTTCACCCAATTCGCTCATCTTCCGCTGTATCTCCAGCACGCAATCAATACACATACCGCTCTTGAAGACAATCTTTTCATCGAACATATCTTTCTTAAAGTCTTCATCGCACATATAGAAGTCGATCGTCTCGCCTCCTTTGTTGTAGATGCCTTTCCAACGGTAACGAGCGTCTTTCAGCACAGGCGAGATGATTTCTATCGTCGCCTTGTTGTCTTTAACCGAAGGCAACTCGTCGGAACGGAGGATGTAATAGTCGAATTGTTCGCGTTTGACCTCCAACGATCCCGAACGGCTACGGTTGTTTTCGTTCAGTTCGCGCAAGGTAAACTTCGTCACCTTCGGATAGCCGCGCACAGCTTCGTAAAAATTCGATTTGCATTTACAGACGCGAGGCGATGCGCTCAGCAACTCCACCAATTCGCGCGTAACGGTTATGCCAGGCGATTTTTTCCTAAGATTCGTACGCAATAAGGCTATTTCGCGCTGCATCTTTTCCTCGTCGGCCGCCGAACGATCCTGGGCCGGCTGCCCGCCGACCAAAAGGGACGGACGTGCCCACACTTGCATAAATAAGTTGAGAAGGACGGAAATCAAACGGCTGTTCTCACCTGCCACCGACCAGATTTCGCGGAATCCCTCCTGCTGAGCAAAAGACTCGCAATAAACCGTCATCTTGATATCCAGCATGTCTGCCAACGTCCGGACAAGCGAGAGTACCTCTTTTTCCGAACGGTGTTTGATCATGGCATCCATGTAGTTGGACTTGTCACTGAAGTAGTATCGCAGTTCGAGTTTGTTATCAAACTTTATCATGACTTACTCTGTTTTTGGTTTTCGATCAAAGAACGGATTTTTCGACGACGCGCTCACCGGGATCGCCATCACGCACTTACAATCGCCCAACATCCCCAAACGCTGTGCAGCCAGACCGGCGCTAAACATCACGCGCGTATCCAGACGCAAATCCGAAGCCGTGGCACAAGCTGAACCGATCGCAATACCCAAGTCCACCGAATTGATCGCACAAGGAACGGCTTCCGGCTTCTCCACGCAAGTCGGGAATCCACAGTGAGCGCAATTCAAGCCCTGCACCTGCTGACGCGTACCAACAATCATGATGGCTTCAGCCTGAAGGATATTGTCGGCATCACGCAGAAAGAATTTCAAACCGGTTTCGCCGGACATGATAACTAATTCTTCGGAAAGGTGTTTGATATCTTCATCCGTCACCATCGCCACTTCAATAATATCGATGCCTTTCCCTTTCGGAGCTGTCCGGGCGGCTGTCATCATCTGACGAACAGCCTGTAACACATGCTCGTGTCGTATTTCTCTTTCGTTCTGTATCATTTTAATATTGGTTTAGCACGAACAAAGATAATAATTACTCGTTTTATAGTTCAAGATTTGTCATCTTTTCTGTAACATCAAATGGATAGTCGGGGTATTCGTAAATACTGAAACGAAGTTCAGTCACCCCCTCGAAATAATTCCAAATACTGATATACTCCCGCACATCTTCACCCATATCCTGTAACTGGCGCAGGTAGGCGGCGACGGACTTGTTCTCAACGATGTAGACTTCTCCCATCCGATCGATAATCGGGCTGTGACGGCGTCCAGTGTCGTGGTCGAATTTCAGGATACGCTTCCCCTCAGGCGTCAAACCGACCGTCCGAAAAGTCATGCTTTTGCCGATGGCAGGAAGATTCAACACACTACGGTCGATGGCAGCAAAAAGAAGATGGTTCTCTTTTAAAAAACCGGACAATTTCTTTCCTAAGGGTCGCTCATAGCGGATCAGCCGATACAGTTCCTTCTGCTTCTCTTTGGGGATAAGGCCGAAAATTTTCTCTTCTTGCTGTTCCTGTAAAGAACGGCTATTGGGAGTGAACACGGCATAGTTCTCGTGAAAACCCTTAACCGAAAAAGTGTAATAGCACACCACCCCCATCGCATTCAACGTCTGACGAAGTTTTGCCGCATGCCCACGCCGAGAAGCGGCAACGGTGTAGACCATCTGGTTGGTGATGATCCAACCGGCGGAGAGAATCGCCTCGATCGCCTTTTTTGCTTCCGGCGTGACCTCCAACGGGGATTGAAAATGTGTCTGGATAATAAACTGCGTAACACCGACACGTGAGGCTTTATCTTTGAAACTCCTCAAGATGTCGACTAGTTCGTCCGTGATTCTGAGAGGCAAGTAGGCAAGCAGGCGAGACCCCAAGCGGACCCGTTGTAACTCAGCGTACTTCTCCCCTTTGGGACGACTCTCGTTAGCTTTTCGTTTTCGGACCGCCATCTTATAGACGGCATCAAGTATGTTACAGAGCGTCGCGTTCTGACTCATCAACGCGTCACCTCCAGTAATCAAGATATCCCTGAGCTGCGCATCCTCTTCAAAATAGCGCATCAACCGACGCAGTTTCTTATCCCATGCCTCCTTTGGTTTCAAGGATTCGAAATCAAAATTCAAACGCTCGCTTTGGAAATCATACATCCGCTGGCAGGAAGCACACAGCCCGCCACAGGCACGCCCCATCGAATCGGGGATTAAGATCGCCACTTCCGGATAACGACGGTGTATGTTGTGTCCTTCCGGCAACAACCACCCTGCGGCATTTGGCTGTCCGGACACGACAATATCTTCTTTCTCCCACGCCTTGATCCGGCCGTATGTATCGACCAGCTCTTCCGAATAAAGGATATAAGAGCGGATGGTTGCATCGTCATATCCGCTTGTATTCGTGTTCAGCAGGGAAAGGTAATAAGGAGTCACAAAAAACGGCATGCCTTTCTTACGGGCACGTGCCAACAGGTCCATCGTTCCAGCCGACAGGGAACCGCCAAGAAAATAGTTCAGTTCCGTCAGGCTTTTGAAAGCCATCGCAAGATGGAAACGGCCAGTATTCCACCATTCCTGCACTTTGACGTATTTCTCGGCATAGCTCATCTCTTCCGTAAACTGGAACCGAGAGGTCGGGGCATGACACCGTTCGATCTTACGTATCAACCCAGCAATGATTCGCTCTTTGTTGGAGTGACGGATCGCCATCACCTCCTCGTCCAGTCCGGTCGGCCAACGGTTCATCTGCCGTTTGACAAGCGAACGGTCCGGAACGATTTCCTCCGGCTTCTCCAGCAATTCGAATTGCCGGTACAGGTCGATAAAGAAGTCCGGCGAAACATCTTCCTCCAGCTTCCCGGCCAAGAACTGCCACAGGCAGGTAATCGTCCGTACTGGTATCTCCTCACCTGTCGAAAGCTCGGAGACCATCATACCGTCATGTTCGATCAACAGAAAAATACGCTTCGCCACGACATTTCCCATATTGCTCCCACCAACCGTCCTGTCAATACGGGAAGAAACAAAAGAGCGCAAGGCTTCTTTAAAAAGCGCTGCGCTCTCACTTTCTTCCGCCATCGTTACCAGTTGGGGAAAATCTTTTTTAAATGCTTTTGTCAATTGCGAAATGTCATACGAAAGTAATCTTCTTTTAATCATAAGCAAATATTTTTTAGGAAGGATTATTGAATGTTATTTTGAAGTCATCTGTCTACAAATATAACATTTTTCTCCCACCATCAAAAGCATGTTACTTATAAAACATCTTATAAGTCTTGCAAATCACAACAAAATGACAAAACAAGAAACCTATTCTCCATCTTTCTGCTACTTCCGCTTCATCTTCACTTCATACAGGTCGTGCCGGCGATCTTTCAAATTGCGGACACTTCCGTACGTGTGCAACTCATTCAGCAAATCGAGGTCCACATCCGACACCAGGATCATTTCCGTATTCGGAGTCGCCTCAGCTCTTTTACCGTCTGTCGGAAAAGCAAAATCGCACGGAGTGAAAACACCTGACTGTGCATACTGAATATCCATATTATGGACGCGGGGCAAGTTGCCGACACTACCTGCTATGACGACAAAGCATTCGTTTTCGATCGCACGTGCCTGCGCACAAACACGGACACGCGAATAGGCGTTCTGCGTATCGGTAAGGAAGGGCACAAACAGAATCTGCATCCCCTGGTCCGCCATGATACGCGACAGTTCTGGAAATTCGACATCGTAGCAGATCAGGACACCGATCTTGGCACAGTCCGTTTCGAAAGTCTGCACCATCTTACCGCCGGAAAGTCCCCAGCTCTTCGCTTCATCGGGCGTGATATGCACTTTCTCGTACGTCTCATAACTACCGTCGCGGCGACAGAGAAAACCGACGTTATACAACCCGTCGTCTTTGATCAACGGCATGCTCCCGGTAATGATATTGATGTTGTAGCTGATCGCCAAGTTGATGAAACGATTCAGCATCTCGTCCGTGTATTTCGCCAGCTCACGAATCGCTTCTGACTCGCTCATGTGATTGAACTTAGCCATCAAAGGGGCATTGAAGTATTCGGGGAAAAGTATAAAATCGCTCTTATAATCAGACACGGCATCCACGAAAAATTCCACCTGTTCGAACACGTCATCGAGCCCCTTGTAAGGCCGCATCTGCCACTGGACAAGGCCGACGCGAACAGTCGTCTTGGTCGAAACTATTTCCGGAGTCGGCTGATAATAAATGTTGTCCCATTGCAACAGAGTCGCATAATGTTTGGATTCCTCATCGTTCGGCAAATAATTCGTCATCACTTTACGAACATGGAAATCATTCGATATTTGAAAAGTCAGCACCGGATCATAAATTTCTCTTTTACGGACCTTATCAATATATTCCTTCGGGCGCATCGTATCCGCATATTTATGATAATTCGGGATACGTCCGCCGAACATAATCGCTTTCAAATTCAGGCTTTCACACAATTCCTTCCGATAATCATACATACGCCGTGCCAAACGCAGGCCCCGGTAATCGGGATGGATAAAGACCTCTATTCCATACAGGATATTGCCTTTTGGATTATGCGTATTAAAGGTTTCGTTTCCAGTAACAAAGGCGTAAGTATGGTCGTTCTTTACCTTGTCGTAATCGACGATGATAGACAAGGCGCACCCCACGATCTTATCATCCACGACCGTAACCACCTGCCCTTCCGGGAAAATAGTGATTAACTTCTTGATTTGCTCACGTGTCCAAAACACATCCGAGCCGTCTGAATAAACTCTTGTAAAAGATTGAGATAATTGTCGGTAGTCCGCCATCTGCAAAGTGCGGACCTCTACTTTGTTAATCTTAGGAGCATGTTCCATTTCTCATTTCAGTTTTTAAGAACGATGCAAAAGTATAAAAAGTTTCATCTGGATGAAACAAAAATTCCATGATAGCCAAAAAGACGGATGCAAACCTTCTACATCCGTCTTTTCGTCTAAAAGCTTTAGCAACCACCGCCCAACGCCCGGTAGAGAAGGATCTTTTTCCGGCAAAGGTCGGTGATGATGTCGATACGTTCCAACTCGCTATCCAGATAACGTTCGTTGGCGGAGAGCACTTCGAGGAAGCCGACATAGTTCAACTTGAAAAGCTCATTGGCATTGGTGACCGAACGTTGGTGGGCTACGGTTTCCACCTCTTTCAGGCGTACACGCTCCACTTGGTTCAAGCCGGCACAATACAAATCCAATACTTCCGTATAAGCTTTCAAGGCCGTTTCATGATATTGCGACAAGGCAATCCGTTGCGAAGCACGCGCCTCCTCCCACATCGAACGAATCTGGTTCCGCTGGAAAATAGGCGCAGTAATCCCTGCTGCCAGGTCGTAGACCAGCGAAGCAGGTGCAGTAAACCATTTGCCCACGTCAAAGCTATTGAAGCCGCCTCCCGCACCCAGCACCAACGAAGGGTAGAAAGCCGCTTTAGCCGCCATCACATCCGCCTTTGAAGCCAACAATTCCATCTCGGCGGCCCGCACGTCAGGACGCAAGGTCAGCATATTCGCCGGAACACCGTCTGAAAGCGGAAAAGGGATCTGACGCAGTTCTTCAAAACTCATACGCCTGATTTCAAACGGAAAGACACCTAACAGACAGGCTATCGCACGCTCTTTCTCCCCGATCAGTTGGTCATTTTCCAACAGTTTGCTTTCTATCAGTAGCATACGGGCATGAAACTGGTCGACAGCCAACTGCGTCTCAGCTCCCTCCTTCTTCAACTGGCGAGTCAACTCGTACGAACGTTTGGAACTGATATGGGCCTCTTCCAACACATCCCGGCGCTTATCCAAACCGATCAGTTCATAATAGTGGACAGCTAATTCGGAAATCAGGACCGACTGCGCAAAACGGGTTGCCTCGACCGAAGCCATCCAGCGGGCTGCAGCCGCCTGTTTCTTACGTGTCAGCTTCCCCCATATATCCGCTTCCCACTGGAAATTCAGGAAAAGTCCGAAATCGCGGTAAGGGTCCGGGATATGTTTGTCTTTCGACAGGGAAGGAACATTAGTCTCGCTGTTCCCCACGCCGTCCATTGTATATTCACCGAAACGGTTGACCGAAGCCCCGATACCGAGACCAACCTCCGGCAACAGTAAGCCTTTTGCCCGTTGCAGGTTGGCCCGGCTCATCGTCACCCGTTCCATGCTTTGCTTGAACGAATGGTTATTCTTCAAAGCGACCTCCACGTATCCCTGCAAGATGGAATCCTGGAAAAACACATTCCACTCCAACGGCTTTACAAATGCAGTGTCATAGGTATGCCCATCTCCTTCCGGCAGTGCGGCACGTTCCCCGTCCGGAGAAAGCTGCGGAGCCTTGCAAGCAGTAAGGCCGATCGCGGCACACAGGCAAGCTGCAGCGATTATCTTAATACTCATATTCTTCTTCATTTGCTTTTTGTTTCTTTTCCTTTAAGTAAGTTGCCAACGATTCAAATATCACATAAAGCCCCGGTATCAGGAAGATCCCCACGAACGTACCGATCAGCATACCTCCAGCCGCTGCCGTCCCGATGGAGCGATTGCCCAAAGCACCAGCGCCACTGGCTATCGCCAACGGGATCAAACCGCTAATGAAGGCAAAAGAGGTCATCAGGATCGGACGCAAGCGGCTGGTAGCCCCCTGGATGGCCGCTCCCATAATACTGACACCTTCTTTGCGGCACTGGTTCGCCACCTCGATAATCAGGATCGCATTCTTGCCCAAGAGACCGATCAGCATCACTAATGCCACTTGGGCATAAATATTATTTTCCAGTCCCACCGCATACAGCAAAAGGAATGATCCGAACACACCCGCCGGAAGTGAGAGGATAACCGGAAGCGGCAGCAAAAGGCTTTCATACTGGGCCGCCAGAAGAAGATAGACGAAGACCAGACAGATCGCGAAAATAACCAAGGATTGTCCACCGGATTCTTTCTCTTCGCGGGCAACACCGGACCATTCTATATCGTAGCCGCGCGGCAACACTTCGGCAGCAATCTCCTCTACGGCTTCCAAGGCTTCACCCGAGCTGACTCCCGGTGCCTGTTCACCGGTAATCATGGCCGAAGTAAACAGGTTGTAACGGGTAATCTGGCTCGGACCGTATACGCGTTCCATTGTCATGAAGTTGGAATACGGAACCATATTTCCCTCTTTATTTTTAGCATACAAGCCGAACAGATCCTCCGGATTCATACGATATTCGGGAGCAGCCTGCAACATTACCTTGTACATTTGCCCGAAACGGACGAAGTTGGAAGAATAGAAACTCCCGACGTATGATTGCAAAGTTTCCATCGACTCGTTCACATCGATTCCTAATTTTGCCGCTTTGGCCAGATCGACCCGCAGCAGATATTGCGGGAAGTTCGGATTGAAACCGGATGTGACACCCGACAGACGGGGATCGGCATTCAGTTTGGCCACAAACGATTTGGCCACCTCGTCCAATTCGGCAAATGTCCCAGCAGTCTTATCCTGCAAACGAAGTTCGAAACCGCTGGCATTACCGAAACCGGGAACCGTCGGCGGGAGGAAGAACTGGATATCCGCATCCTTGATATGCGACACACGGTCGGCATAGACGCGCATCAGCTCTTCAGCTGTCTGTTCACGTTCATTCCAAGGTTTCAGGTTGATCATCCCCATGCCGAAGCTGGCTCCTTCCGTCTCCGTCATTAAACTATAGCCTGCCAATGTGGAAACTGTTTCCACTTCTTCCAATGGCAACAAGGCGGCCTGCACTTTGCTCAAAGCAGCCTCCGAACGTTCGAGGGTCGCTCCGGGAGGTGCATCGACGTTCACATAAATCATTCCCTGATCTTCATTGGGAATAAAGCCCGAAGGCAGCACAAACGTCATACCCCATGTTGCCAGGCAGAAAACAATCAACGTCGCATACGTCAGGAAACGTCTGTTCAGGAACAAACGCAGATTGATCTTATAACGGCGTTCCAGATGATCGTAGCGCTTATTGAATCCGTCGAAGAAACGCGCCAACAAACTTTTCTTCACCTTTTTGTCACGCGAGACAGGCTTCAGCATCAAGGCGCAGAGTGCAGGAGACAGCGTCAGGGCATTCACACCCGAAATGACAATCGCCACCGCCAGCGTCAATGAGAACTGACGGTAGAAAATACCGACCGTACCAGACATAAAGCCTACCGGGACGAATACGGCAGACATCACCAGGGTAATGGCAATAATCGCCCCACCGATCTCACGGATGGCAGCTTCGGTGGCTTTTGCCGGTGGAAGTTTCTCGTTGTGCATCTTCACATGCACCGCCTCCACCACAACAATGGCATTATCAACCACGATACCGATTGCCAGTACCAGCGCGAACAACGTCAGCATATTGATGGAGAAGCCCAACATCTGCATGAAGAAGAAAGTCCCGACAAGCGAAACAGGAACGGCTATCGCCGGAATCAACGTCGAACGGAAATCCTGCAGGAACAAATATACCACGATAAACACCAGCAAAAAGGCTTCCAACAGCGTCCGGAGCACAACCGAAATCGAAGCGTCCAGAAATCGCGAAACATCATACGATATATTATAATCCATTCCGGGAGCAAAACTGCTTTCCTTGATTTCCTCCATCTTGGCTTTGATATTCTGGATCACCTCTCGAGCATTCGAACCCGGACGCTGCTTGATCATGATAGAGGCCGAGGGCTTGCCGTCGGTCATGGAAATCATATTATAATCTTCCGAGTCGAATTCGATCGTCGCCACATCCTTCAACCGGAGGACCGAACCATCCGGTAACGCCTTCAACACGATCTCCCCATATTCTTCGGGAGTGCTGAACTTCCCGCTATATTGCAATACATACTGTAACTGCTGCGGAATCTTATCCGAACTGATACCGGTCTTACCCGGAGCCGCTTCGATGTTTTGCGAACGGATAGCGGCTGTCACCTCCTGCGGCGACATATTATAGGCTGCCAGTCGGTTAGGGTTCAGCCACACACGCATCGCATAATCGCGGCTCCCCATAATCTCGACAAAACCGACACCGTCGATTCGCTTCAGCTCACGCAGGATATTGATATCGGCGAAATTGTACACGAACTTCTCGGTATGCGAACTGTCCGTACTCATGATGTTCAGATACATCAACATACTGTTTACCTCTTTCTCGGTAATCACACCGGCACGGATCACTTCTTCGGGAAGTTCGTCGAGGACTGTCGTCACACGGTTTTGCACATTCACGGAAGCGACATCCGGATCGGTTCCTACTTTGAAATAGATCGTCGTCAGCGACATACCGTCGTTCGTACAAACGGTCGTCATATAGGTCATTCCAGGCACACCATTGATAGCACGTTCCAAGGGAGTCGCCACAGTTTTAGCCATCACATCGGCATTGGCTCCCGTATAACGGGCCGTCACCGTAACGGAAGGCGGAACAATATCGGGAAACTGGGTAATCGGCAAAGAGGTAATAGCCAACAAACCCAGAAAAACAATCACAACAGAAATGACACCGGACAGAATCGGGCGTCTGATGAATATCTCAAACATACGGCTTACTTATTATTTTCGACTTCATCAGACAATTCCAATTGTTTACGGACCGTTTCAGTATCCACAATTTCAGGCGTAATAACCATTCCGTCACTCACTTGCTGAACTCCTTCATAAACGATCAGTGTATTGTCAGGCAGGTCTTTCGTTACATAATAGGCACCATGACGGGAGAGTGGTTCGAAACTGCGAACACTCACTTTGCCTTCTTCATCAACGGTATACACGTAAGTAAAATCCTGAATCTCGAATGTCGAACGTTGCGGGACCAGTATCACGTCTTCCATTTCTGTCAGCATACGGATTTTACCCGAAACACCATGTCGCAACAGGCGGTCCGGATTGGCAAAACGCGCACGAAAAGCAATGGAACCCGTACCACGTTCAAAATCACCTTCTACGGTTTCGACCGTTCCTTTGTACGGATAGGTTGTCTGATCCGACAGGATCAATTCCAGGTTATTATACTCCGGTTGCTCCACTCCGCTCAACTGCGTACGTTTATATTCGAGATATTCTTTCTCGTTAATCTTGAAATAGGCAAACATTTCCGAAACATCCGTCAGGGAGGTCAACAAGCTGGACGGCGTGACCAAGCTACCGACCTTAAACGGTATGCGGTCCACATATCCTTCAAAAGGAGACGTGATGGTCGTATATGAATAATTCGTTTCCGCACGAAGCAAACGCGATTTAGCCTGCTGTACCCGCAAACGGGCGACATCGGCTTCCGCCAATGCCTGTTCCAAGCGGATCGGCGAAATGATGTCCTTTTCCACCAAGCGCTTTACACGGTCCGCTTCGACTTCCGCCATTTTCAACTCGGCCTGCACCTGCTTATAGTTGGCCTGCGCTTCTTTAACCTCTTCATACAGTTCGGCAGAGGAAAGCTTGAACAAGACCTGTCCCTTCTTCACGTGCTCTCCTTCGTCAACCAGGACATCTTCAACGAACCCTTCCACTTTCGGTTTGATTTCCACAAACTGGACAGCCTGCACATCGGCTACATACGATTGGGCCACTTCAATACTCGTAGCTGCCAGCTTCACCACCAGCGTATTGTTTTTACTTCCGGATTTTTTTTCATGGCTCCGGTTACAAGAGGTAAAAAAGCTGGCTATTAAAAATAAAAAAGGTAAATAGTTAAAAAATAATCTTCTCGTCATAAATCGTTTCTGATTAGTTTATTTTTAGGTTATAATTATACATATGATAAAGCGTGCAATATCAGGGATACGACAAAACATCCCGCATACCGGCATAACATACCCATACACGCTCTGAAAAATAAAAAGAATCGGATAAGACCTAAATCAGATAGGAACAAAACCAGACAAAACTCTGGGTTTTATGAAGTTGATAAAATATAGGTAAGAACGTACATTGCTGTAATTCAAGAGAATGAATCAACTCATGCACATTTATTATAGTCAGCCAATCGGCTATAAAGTCTGCTACAAACAGTTGGATTTGAATCTGTTCCTGCCGGACAGTACGCAAGGAGGCATTATCGTCGAAATCAAGTACATCATGCACTTCATTCTCCACCACCTCGATAGAAGAACTTGGAAAACCTTCCAGAAAGAAATCACTGCCAACCGAATAAAACGGCATAAAGACCAACATGATCATCAAAATCACACGCTGGTAAAACTTTATCTTTTTATCCACGGTAGTTACTAACATTCCTTCCCTAAAAAACTTTTTGCAAAGATAAAGAATCCATATCTTATTTCAAAATACCGTTAATTAATCCCATAAAGAAAAAGTCCCGACGATAATAAATCATCGGGACTTTGCGGAGAAAGCGGGATTCGAACCCGCGAAACCCTTTAGGGGTTTACACGCTTTCCAGGCGTGCCTCTTCAACCACTCGAGCATCTCTCCTTTTCGGTTGAATTATGTATATCAAGAAGCAACCAGCCTCCATAAAACGTAAAAAGCAGCTTTTGCTGCTTTCAGCGGAGAAAGAGGCTCTCGAACCTATACATTCAAGAAATATCATAAAATTGCAAATTACTGATAATCACACA